>TARA_B110000003_G_scaffold243693_1_pt1 | contig 35020 bp, 35 predicted proteins | sample TARA_B110000003 | Tara Oceans TARA_B110000003 (sample SAMEA4396424) | marine metagenome | biome: Westerlies Biome; feature: [SRF] surface water layer (ENVO:00010504); material: water (ENVO:00002006), including particulate matter (ENVO:01000060) such as... | depth 5 m
AAAAAAAAAAAATCGTTTTTAGGTGATACTATTGTCGTTTCTATAAAAGAGTTACGTAATAAATCAAAGAAAACATCCAAAGTTAAAAAAGGAGAAGTTTATAAGGCTTTAATATTAAAGACAAAATCTAAACAGTTTAATAGAGATGGATCACTATCTTTTTTCGGCTCCAATTGTGTTTGTTTAATCAACAAACAAAACAAACCTATCGGAAGTCGTATATTAGGTCCCGTTTCTAGAAAACTGAAAAAAAAAAAATATACTAAAATTTTCAATATCTCAACTGGTATTCTTTAATTCAACAAATTTATTAGGAAATTTACAGGTTGTGTGCTGCAAAAATATTTTATCTAATTTGATAGTGTAAAATTAACTCAAAATTACTTAATAACTTTTTCTATTTAAACCTATAAAAAATATAATATTGAAAAGCAAATGTAACTCAATGGTAGAGTGTAACCTTGCCAAGGTTAAAGTTGAGGGTTCAAGTCCCTTTTTTTGCTTTTATTACAGAAAAACTTCAAAAAGAGTGTATGTCTTTTTGCAAACAACCTTTTTTACGGTGCACTTACACTTTTAAATTAAATAATTTATAAACAAAATTATTTTATAATAAGTTTTATTGTTAAAACGTTTTAGGTCGGAGACAAAAACAATGAATTTTTTAAAAAACTACAATGAAAACGTCGTAGAATACGATTTAATTAATAAATTTAATTACAAAATCTTAAATAAAATCCCGAAATTGAAATCTATAACTTTAACATTCAAACTGAAAAAAAGTGATACGAAAACTTTAATATCGTCGTTAGCTGCATTAAAACTTTTATCGCAGCAAAATCCTACACTAAATTGCTCAAAAGTATCTAATATCTCGTTTAATATAAGAAAAGGACAACCGGTTGGATGTAAAGTAAATTTAAAAAAAAAATTTTTAAGGCAATTTTTAAACTTACTAATAAACGATTTATCTGGTTTAAAGAAATCAATTAATCGTAACGAAACTAGTATCTTTTCGTTTAAAATCTCTAACATTTTAGTTTTCCATCATTTAGAAAAAAATTATCAATTTTTTAAAAATTTATCCGATTTAAATATCACTGTAACAACAATTAATTGTAAAAACAACGAGTTAGGTTTTTTATTAAAAGCAAATAAATTATTAATTTAATAAAGAAACACTACAAATTAAACTATCTGGATTTGTAATGGGTTTTTGTAAAATATTTGGATAAGTGGTCGAGTGGTTTAAGGCGTTAGTTTTGAAAACTATTGTATTAAAAAATACCGTGGGTTCGAATCCCTCCTTATCTTTTTTACTATTAAATTTGGCTAAATAACATAATTTGGTAATGTACTAGATTGCAAATCTTGTAATACCGGTTCAAATCCGGTTTTAGCTTTATGTTTGAGATTATTTGTATTATTTTGAAAATACTTTCTATTGTTGTTCCCTTATTAATTTCTGTAGCCTATTTTACCATAGCTGAAAGAAAACTTATGGGTAGTATACAACGTAGAAGAGGTCCTAATGTTATCGGTTTTACGGGTTTGTTACAACCTTTAGCTGACGGTTTAAAACTATTTGTAAAAGAAACAATTCTTCCTAGTAATTCTAATATTTATATTTTTTTATTAGCCCCATTATTAACGTTTATTTTAAGTTTAATTGGGTGGTCTGTTATACCAATTTCTGAAACTATAGTTATTTCAGATTTAAATTTAGGAATCTTATATTTATTTGCTGTCTCTTCGTTAAGTGTGTATGGTATAATAATGGCAGGTTGGTCTAGTAACTCAAAATACCCGTTTTTAGGTTCTTTAAGATCTGCTGCGCAAATGATTTCTTATGAAGTTTCTATAGGATTTATTGTAGTAAATATTTGTGTTTGTACAGGATCGTTTAATTTAAGTTCTATAGTTATATCCCAAACAAATGTATGGTTTATAATTCCTTTATTCCCTATGTTTGTGTTATTTTATATTTCAATGCTTGCCGAAACTAACAGACACCCTTTTGACTTACCAGAAGCTGAAGCTGAATTGGTCTCTGGTTATAATGTTGAATATTCTGCTATGACCTTTGCGCTTTTTTTTTTAGGAGAATACGCAAACATGCTTTTAATGAGCGCGTTTTCTTCCATACTCTTTTTAGGTGGATGGTTACCCTTAATTAATATATTACCTTTAAATATTTTACCTGGTAGTTTTTGGTTGTCCATTAAAATTGTAATAGGAGTTATTTTTTTTATTTTAACTAGAGCTGCTCTTCCTAGGTACAGATATGATCAATTAATGTATATAGGCTGGAAATCTTTTTTACCTATTTCTTTAAGTTATTTAATTTTCACGGTAAGTCTTTTAATAAGCTTTAATTGGTTACCTAGTTAAAATTACATAAATAGTTATAATTATTTTATTTTACTAATGTACAATTTTAAAAATATAAATACTAATATAATCTCAAAAAAACAAAATAACCAAAACACAAAAGTTAATTGGCTGAATACATCAGACGGTGTTAATAAAGTTGCTATTATTAAAAAAAAAACATAAAATAGCTTTCGTGTTTTTAATACAAATCTTAACTTATCAGTAATAAACTCAATGACAAAAAAAATAACCCCAAAAACTTGACTAAATATAATGGCTATAAAATACATTTTTTTATAAAAATTAAAATACTCCGTTATTTTAGCCTCAAAAAATATATCAACGCTATAAGAAGAATCGGTATTAAAACTTAAAAAAAAATCCCAAATATAAGGGAGTACATATACATTCAAAATATAAATACTACAAATGGCAAATGTTAAAGATACTGCTATACAAAATTTTATCTTTTCGTATTCGTAAACAAATAAACCAGCAGCAACAAAAGACAAACATTGATAGAAAAGAATTAAAACCGTTACCTGATAGCTTATAAAATACGCAATATTTAAATAAACATTAAAAACGTCTGTTATATTTGTTGCAATAAAATAAAATAAAATAACTTTATTTCCTTTGACACTTAATTTAACTAATAAAAAAAGCAAAATGTCTCGATAAAAATAACAGATAATAAAAACGGCAATCCAACAAATAAATATTAAAAAAATTCTATTTTTTATTTCCAAAAAATAATTATATAACAACATTTTTATAAAGTTTAAGGAAAATAGTTCAGCTGGCAGAACAGTGGTTTCCAAAACCAAAGGTCAAGGGTTCAACTCCCTTTTTTCCTGTTTTTTTTACTACTTGTGTTAAAACTCGATTTTATTTTATTGATTAAACGGGAAAAATCCCCAAAAATTAATACGATTAAAAAAAATACTATAACAATTTTACTGAAACTCATTGATCCCATGGTTATTAAAACATCTAACTTTAGAAAACACTTTTAAAGGCTTATAGTTCAGTGGCAGAACGAACCGCTCATAACGGTTTAGACGCAAGTTCAAATCTTGCTAAGCCTAAAACCTCTGCATTAATATGAACAAAAATTTAAGAACACACAAATTAAAAAAAACAAAATTGACATTAAAACAAAAAGATTTTATTTTATTTTTTCAAACTACTAATTTAACTGCAACTGATAAATTAGGAATAGAACAAGAATTCTATAAAAAAAGTGTTGGTTCATATAAAACACACAATAACTCTACTAAAATTATTTTACAAAACTCTATTTTTTTAAATTTTTCAGGTTTAATTAATGGAGCCTCTTGCTTAAACTTTTATAACAACAAATTTATTGATAATAATTTTAAAAACTCAATTAATTTTAATTCAATAATGATTTTAACTGCTGTAAAAATAAACAAGAAAATTTACTCAACAAATCAATTAAAAACATTAATGACTATTAATTACCTAAAAAATATAACTTTATTTAATAAAACGTTAAAAAAAATTGTTAAACAACCTTATTATGCGTTAAAAAATTAAAATTAGTTTCGAAATAATGTGATTCGAACACATGACTTCCTGTTCCCAAAACAGACACGCTACCAACTGCGTTATATTTCGAATATAATTATATAAAACGATAGAGAAACCAGAAAGAAGTAGGATTCGAACCTACGACAGGAAAACCTAACAGATTTACAATCTGCCACTTTAAACCGCTCAGTCATTCTTTCTAAAAAAACTATTTTATTACTAACCGTTTAGTTCGAAATTTTCTTCGTTTTAATTTTCTTGGCCGACACCCGTTATGAGGTAAAAGGATAAAACTTTGAACTGATTTGATAAAAATTTTAGGTTTTAACACTTTTATAAAAAAGGACTCTTGATATCTTTTGACATTTTTAAAATTCACAGCAACAGCTTTGTTTTTTATAAAACCGGCTTTAGCTAACAAAACTTTTAGAATTTTGAGAACGGATGTACGTTGGGACTTTTTTGAATCTTTTGACAAATCAATAGACCCTTCTGAGATAGAAACTAAAACTGTACCATTAACGTCTGTAACATTAATTATCGTGTTAGAAGAAAAAGAAATTATATTGATAACATATCTAATAGTATTTTGATTAAACCCTTTACCTGTCACTACTTTATTTGATAAAAATTTTTTCTTTAACTTAATTTTTTTTTTTAAGAAAACTACCAATTTTTTAACCGTTTGTTTAAAAACTTGTGTCTTATTTAAAATTTTAATAAGTTTTATTAGCTTATTTATATATGGCTGCTTATTTATTTTTGATAAAATCATTTAAATTAAAAATAATTTTTTGTTAAAATGAACTTGAAAACGTTTAAACCTAAAACACCTTCTCTTCGAAACTTGATAAGACTAAACTTAAAATCTTTAGCAAACAAACCTTATTTAAAAAAACAAATTAAAGGATTAAAACAAAATTCAGGAAAAAATGTTAGTGGCCAAATAACCTCTTATCACCGTGGAGGTGGGCATAAAACAAAATACCGACAAATTAATTTTGAAAGAAACAGTCAAGATACAGGAATAGTGATTAGTATAGAACACGATCCTTACAGATCAGCTAATATAGCAGCAATTTACAGTAAAATATCACAAGAATACTATTACATAATAGCTCCTAAAAATTTAAATATAGGCGATATAATTAACTCAGGTAACACCGCTGAACCTAAAAACGGAAATTCTTTACCAATATCAAAAATACCCGTTGGGTGCGTAATTCATAACGTAGCAAGACACAAAGACAGTAAATCAACAATTAGTCGGGCCGCAGGGACGTTTTCTCAATTAATAGAAAAAACTTCTAATTACGGAAAGATTAAATTAAGTTCTGGGGAATATGTGACGTTGCCTGTAAACTGTTTTGCAACAATAGGAATTGTTTCTAATGAACTTTTATTACTAACAACTTTAGGTAAAGCTGGCAGAACTCGGTGGTTGAACAAAAGACCTACTGTAAGAGGAGTTGCTATGAACCCTGTAGACCACCCTCACGGAGGTGGTGAAGGTAAAACTTCGGGAGGCCGTACTTCAGTCTCTCCTTGGGGGAAACCGACTAAAGGTGGTAAAACTAGTACCTCTAAAAAAAGACTTAAAATTAAAAATTAATAATGAGTAGAGCTAAATGGAAAGGTCCGTACTTAGAAAACGAATTAATTTACCAAATTGATCAAAAAAATAAACCAGGTGTTTTTACTACATCAAGAAAATCGACTATTGTACCTAATTTTGTTGGCAAAACATTTTATGTACATAACGGTAAAAACTTTTTAAAAATTAAAATAACTGAGAATATGATAGGCCGAAAACTTGGAGAGTTTTCCCCTACACGAAAACGATTCTCTTTTAAGAAAAAAAAATAAACCAAATTTACAAAAACATTACAAAATGGGTCAAAAAGTTAATCAATCAATCTTTAGACTAAAAGTAAACAATTCAGAATGGAATTATAAATATTTAGAGAAAAATGCAGAAGAATCTTCTTTGTTTTTATACAGAACTGCCCAAATTATTGACTATATAAATAATACTTTTAAATTTTATAATATTATAGTACACAGCTGTAAAATTGAATATACTAAAACGTCTATAAATATTAGTATTTATTTTTTTGATCTCGACTTTAAAAAAACAGAAACTTATGTTAACCGAAAACAATTAATTTCATTTATAGTATCTGAATTGTTACCTATAAGTTTGAATTTATACACTAAAAATAATAAAATAAATATAAAAACTAAGTCTTTAAATGAGATATTTACTACAAAAAATAACAAATCTACATACGAAAAAACTATTAGAAACTTTAAAAAATTTTTAAAAAATAAGCCTTATAAATCGTATAAAAGTTTAATAAAAATTATGTTTTTAACCGTTTGTGAAAAAAACTCGGCTAAACTGCTTGCCGATTGTATAGCAATTTACATAAATAAACACAGGAAAAGACATGGATATTTATTGTTCATTTTAAAAAAATGTTTAAACATACTAGTTTTTTCAAAGTTTTCAATAATTAACGGGTTAAAAATAGAAATTTCTGGTAGAATAAATGGAGCCCCCCGAGCCAAAACTAAAAAGATACAAATAGGCTCGATTCCGTTACAATCGTTTACTTCTTTAATAAGTTACCACAACGCAACATCGTATACTTTAAATGGTTCTTTTGGAATAAAAGTATGGATTTGTGAAAAATAAAAATGTTACATGTTTTTACAACCAAAAAAATCAAAATTTAAAAAAGTTAGAAAAGGAACTTTACCTTATTTAAACTTTAAATCAAATCAATTGAAATTTGGAACGATAGGTTTAAAAGCGGCGGAGTCAGGTACAATTTCTTCTCGACAAATTGAAGCAGCCCGACAATCTATAATGCGAAAAATTGATAGAAAAGGTAAGTTATGGATAAGAATATTCCCATCAGTCCCAATTACCCAAAAACCTGCTGAAGTTAGAATGGGTAAAGGTAAAGGTTCAGTAAATTTTTGGTCTGCTAAAGTTTCTGGGGGATCCTTAATTTTTGAATTATGCGGTGTTAATAAAAATACAGCTATTTCAGCTTTTAGAACTGGGGGAGCTAAATTACCAATTAAAACATTAGTTTTTATTTAAAATTTTAAAACTAGACAAATATACAAAACAATTCTGATGGATACTTTTAAGTTTTTAAAAGTTCTCGACTTTATATAATTATAAAACACTTTTTGATTAAAAGCCGTTTTGTAGTAAAACTATTTAATTTTATGTTATTACAAGCAGCTAAGTTCGTAGGAGCTGGTTTAGCTACCATAGGTCTAGCAGGAGCTGGAGTAGGTATCGGTACTGTATTCGGCGCTCTAGTTATAGGTGTATCAAGAAATCCTTCATTAAAAGATGAGTTATTTAAACTTGCAATTTTTGGATTCGCTTTAACTGAAGCTATTGCGTTATTCTCATTAATGATGGGATTCTTAATTCTTTTTGCTTTATAAAAGAATTTATTAAATAAAGAGTGTGTAGCTCAGAGGCAGAGCATTGGACTTTTAATCCACAGGCCTTGGGTTCAAATCCCAATGCACTCAGAACGACTTATGATTATTACTAATATATATTATATTTTAAATATTATTATTATTTTGTTTTTGATTGGAACGTTAGGTTTAGTTTTAAACCGTAGAAATATATTAATTACCATTATGTCTATTGAATTGATGCTTTTATCAGTTAATTTGAATTTTATAATTTTTTCAATTTATTTGGATGATATTATTGGGTATGTTTTTGTTTTATTTATTTTAACTATTGCAGCTACTGAATCTGCTATCGGATTAGCTATTTTATCTATTTATTATAAATTAAAACAAACTATCCAAATGGATAAAGTTAAAATTATTAAAAGTTAAACGAAAAAGACGGGACTTGAACCCGCAGTCTTCGACGTGACAGGTCGACGCTTTAACCAAATTAAGCTACATTTTCTTTTAAAAAATTATATATAAATGGAACCTTCTAATTACTTTTACGTCAATAATCAAAAATTTAATTATACGTTAGAATTTCAAAGCAATAACATTAAAAATTATTGGAAGCATAACGCACCACTTATTGAGTATTGTGAAACGTTAGGGATCACTATCCCTCATTACTGTTACCACAAAAATTTATCTATTTCGGGTAATTGCAGAATGTGTTTAGTTGAATTAAAAAACTCTCCTAAACCTGTTGTATCATGTGCTATGAGTGCCAAATCCTGTTTGAACAACAGCCATGTTTTTACAAACAGCCCTTTAGTTAAAAAAGCACGTGAAAACATTTTAGAATTTTTGTTGCTAAATCACCCTTTAGATTGCCCTATTTGCGACCAGGGTGGTGAGTGCGATTTACAAGACCAATCTCTTTATTTTGGTATTTCAAAAAATAGGTTTTATAACTTTAAACGAGTTGTTACTGATAAAAATATAGGGAGTATTGTTAAAACGGTTATGACTCGATGCATACATTGCACTAGATGTGTTCGGTTTTCTACTGAAATAGCAGGAACGGAGGATTTAGGTATGTTCGGTCGGGGTTTAGACAGCGAAATAGGTACTTATGTTAAAAAATCTTTTCAATCGGAACTTTCGGGAAATGTTATTGATCTTTGTCCTGTAGGAGCATTGACAGCGAAACCTTACCCATTTTTAAGTCGAAATTGGGAATTGAAAGTTTTTAATTCAATAGATTTCTCAGACGGATTTGGTGCAAACCTACTTGTTTATGTGAAAAACAATAAAATAGTCAAAATAAACCCTAGTTACGATCGATTTAAAAGTACAAATCTATGGATTTCTGATAAATCACGGTTTTCGTTTGATGGTATGTTTTCTCCTGAAAGGTTATTAAATGGTTTCATAAAATTTGATAAAACTTTTTCTGAGCAACATAATTGGAAAATTTTAATAAAAGAAATAATTCTGACGTTATATTTCCAAGACCATCTAAACAATCATTTTTTAAAAAATTACAAATTAATTACTGTTTTTAGTAATAACATCAATTTAGAAGTTTTAAATTTACTAAATTTACTGTCAAAAAAATACGACTTTATTAAATTAAGAAAATTTGAAGGGCAATTAAACATTAATACTTTTGAATCTAATTTTTTAATTGAAGATGATAACGACAAGCACTTGGATAAATCAAATTTATGTTTGCTTATCGGAACAAATAGCAGGTATGATAACCCTAATTTTAATTTAAGTTTGAGAAAACGTTTTTTAAAAGGCGGGTTTAAAATTCTTTCAATAGGATCAAACAAAAACTTAACTTTCCCAACTTTAAACCTAGGTCTAAATATTAAAATTTTATCTGAAATCGTTGAAGGAAATAATTACATTAGTGCTGATTTTATTGAATCAGAAAACCCTTTAATAGCAATAAACTCAGATATTTTACAAAGAAAAGATTACAAAGGTATTTCTAATTTGCTACTAAATTTTAAAAAAGTGCTGTCAAAACACAACCCAACAGTACCAAAGTTGAATTTTTTAAATACCTCCATAAATGAAGCCGGAGTAAATTACCTGAATAATTTTAAATCAATTGATGAAAAAGATTTCTCTTCAAGTTCAGGTCTTTATTTTTTAAATTCCCACCCAAATTCACATAATTTTAACAAATTAATTAAATTAAAATTATTAAATTATATTACTAAAAACAACAACTGGCCAAACTACTTTTTAGACCAAAATTTTGGCTTTGAGTCAAAACTAACAAAGAAGTTACAAAACCTAAATAACTTATATAATTACATAAACTTACCTAATAATGTTTTTTTCGAATCAACAGGAACCTACCTGAACGTCACAGGTACTTTTAAAAATAATATAAAATTTGTTTCTACAAGTAACCAGACTAAAGAAGATTGGCAAATAATACGAAAAATTTTTTCTAACTTAACAACGCTTAACTTCTTAAATTCGAAAAATTATGTAGTAACCTATCAAAATAATTTTAATTTAATTAAAAATCTTACTACTTTATTATATTATGCCTCATCAACTTTAAATAACAAAACTAATTACAGTTTGAATAAAAGTTATAAAGATAATTCTCTTTTTTGTGTACAACCAAAACCTTTAAAAAATAAACTTTTTTCAACTAAACTAAATATTTGGTTAAATGATTTTTATATAGGCGGTACTGACTCTTACAGTAAATACTCACCCACTATGATCAATTGCTCAAAACTATTAAGGCTAGACAAAAACAATTTCACCCATTTAGTTTAAAAACGATAAATAATTATTGTTACTTTATAAAATATACCAAAAAAGGGACTTGAACCCTTACTCTTTAAAAAGAACTAGAACCTAAACCTAGCATGTCTGCCAAATTCCATCATTTTGGTTTTAAATTTTATAAACCACCCCACCAATAAACAGTTACAAATAAAAATAACCATACGACGTCAACAAAATGCCAATACCAAGCTGCTGATTCAAATCCGAAATGATGAGTAGAAGTAAAATGATTGAATACAATCCGAATTAAAGAAACGATTAAAGAAATAGTTCCAACAAAAACGTGAAAACCATGAAATCCTGTTGCCATATAAAAACATGACCCAAAAACACTATCAGTTATTGTAAATGGGGCATCGAAGTACTCTATACCCTGAAATCCTGTAAAAATAGTGGCTAAAATAACTGTTAAAATTAATCCTATAATAGCCTGTTTTTTTGCTCGTACGATAATAGCATGGTGCGCCCAAGTAACAGTTGCACCGGAACTTAACAAAAAAAAAGTATTTGTTAAAGGAATTCCTGAAGTTTGAATAGCTTCAATAGCAACAGGAGGCCATACACCCCCTATATTAAAAGCAGGTGACAAACTTGAATGAAAAAAAGCCCAAAAAAAAGCGAAAAAAAACATAATCTCAGATACAATAAACAAAATCATACCCAACCTTAAACCTCGCTGAACTGAAAAAGTATGCTGCTCTTCAAACGTAGCTTCTCTTATAATATCTCTCCACCAAATGTACATTACATATAATATAATACAAAAACCTGTAATAAGCAAACGACCCCCTCCTGAAAAATTGTGCATGTATAAAACGCCACCAGAAGTCATAAAAAACGCCCCTAATGATGCTACTAAAGGCCAAGGACTAGGATCAACTAAATGCCAAGAATGTCGGGTTTTTAAATATTTAAACTGTTCATTTTTTAAAACACTATAATTATTCACAATAGTGCTAACTTCTCTCTTATAACTTACAAACTTAAAATTTTTCAATAAATTGTTTAAAGTATTCATCTATATAAAATTAAACATAAAACATATTATTTCAAAAATAAAATTGATACAACAATAACAATAAGAATCCGGAAATCTATTAAATAGCCAAAAACAAACCAAAATTGTCGAATACCTAGAAGTAAAACGCTTCCTATCAAAATCACTAAAGTCACATGGTACAAATACCCTGTTTGAAGACTCGATATTTTACTTGCTGACTTTAAAATACTATTCGATAACCCCATAGGCCCAAACATTTCAAATATACCTCTGTCAATTGTTTTATAACTAACATCGTACCCAAATTTGAAGAAAAATTGACTTAGATACTCATTATAAATTTTATCAAAAAACCATTTTTTATTTAAAAAATTGTAAATTTTTTTACCAAAAAAAGAGATTTTTAACTGAAAAAGTGATTTACTAAAAAAAGTATAAAATATCAAAGAAGAAAAAGCTCCTAATAAACTAAAAATTACGGGTAATACTTTAAATGAATGATCTATAAATTCTGCATCAATCATATTCATATTTTTAGGGAGCACAAATAGAGCATTTCCCCAAAAATCTGTACCTAAACCTATTATCATATCTTTTGAATAAAAACCTATAAACATACTAGGTACCGACAACACTGCTAAAGAGATACAAATTTGATACGACGAATCATATGCATGCGTTATTACCGATTTATATCCATTTGGTGAAGATAAAAATGTTAAATACAACAACCTTGTTGAATAAAAGGCTGTTAAAAAAGCGCCTATTGTACCTAAAGTATAACTGAAATGACCTTCAGTACTATATTTACCGTAAGCAACTTCTAAAATAACATCTTTTGAATAAAACCCCGTTAAAAACGGGAATCCTATTAAAGCTAAAGAACCTATTACCATCATAGAGTAAGTAAATGGTACTAAATTTTTTAAACCACCCATTTTTCTCATATCCTGCTCATCGGCTACTGCATGAATAATAGAACCCGCGCCTAAAAACAGTAAAGCTTTAAAAAAAGCATGGTTGGATAAATGAAAAACACCTACAGAATAGTTAGAAAGACCGCAGGCAAAGACCATATAACCTAATTGACTACACGTAGAATAGGCTATTACTTTTTTTAAATCGTTTTGTAATAAACCAACAGTCGCGGCAAAAAAGGCTGTCATAGCCCCTAATACAGTTATACATTTTAAAATGGCAGGAGTATACTCAAATAAAGGTGAACTTCTTGCTATCAAAAAAACCCCAGCAGTTACCATTGTAGCTGCGTGAATTAAGGCTGAAACTGGTGTTGGCCCTTCCATTGCGTCAGGTAACCAAGTATGCAACCCTAATTGAGCAGATTTTCCTATAGCCCCGATTAATAATAAAAACCCTATAACATCAATTAAGTTAAAAGTTAGATTTAAAAAAATAAAGTTTTGCTCAACGAACAAAGGGGTCATGGAAAAAACGGTAGCATAGTCCACTGCTTTATATTTTACAAAAATCGTTAAAATACCTAACACAAGACCAAAATCTCCGATTCTATTTAAAACCATAGCTTTAATAGCTGCTTTATTTGCCTGCATCCTTGTAAACCAGAAATTTATTAATAAGTAAGAACATAAACCTACACCTTCCCAACCAACAAACATTTGAACATAATTATCAGCCGTTACTAAAATTAACATAAAAAAGGTAAATAATGACAAATACGACATGAACCTAGGTAAGTGAGGATCGTGTGACATATATTCTGTCGAATACAAGTGAACTAACGAAGACACAAAAGTTACAATACAACACATTGTAACAGTTAAACTATCAAAAAGAAAACCCCAATCCACGTTTAAGAGTTCTGAATTCATCCAAGGCATAAGTTTGATATAAACAGGGCACCCATTAAGAGCTACCTCATAAAAAGAAAAACTGGAAATCAAAAAAGTAAACATTAACAAAACAACTGTAACAATAGAAGATCCTTTAGGTCCTAAATGCCTACCAAATAAACCAGCAGTCATAGAACTTATTAAAGGTAAAAAAATTAAATTTAAATACATTTTTTAAGTAATAATGGATTTGAACCATTAACTTTCTCGTTGTAAGCGAGACGCTCTACCAATTGAGCTAATTACCTCTCTAATTTGGGATAAAAGGATTTGAACCTTTGAATACCCGTACCAAAAACGAGAGCCTTACCACTTGGCTATATCCCAGTTGAAAAATTTTTTTTAGATTCCCAGGGTGCTAAAAATGAAAAAGTACGATACTCCTGACATAACTCCAAAGACTCATTAATAACTCGTTTTTCTATTTCATTATACCTCATTTCAATAAAACCACTTAAAGGAAAATCTTTTCTTAACGGATACCCCTCAAAGCCGTAGTCAGTTAAGATCCGTTTCAAATTCGAATGGTTATTGAAAAACACACCAAACATATCCCAAATCTCACATTCGTACCACCCTGACGCTGAAAAATGGTTTTCACACGACTCTAAACCTAATAATTCATGTGTAAAAGTTTTTATTCTAACACGAAAATTATATTTTATACTTAATAACTCATAAACAACCTGAAATCTGTATCTATTCATAGGATAATCCACTCCTGAAACACATGTTAAAATTTTATACTGTAACATAGTGTGATTTTTAAAAAATAATATTATATTATTTAAAAAAATTGGTTTAACAATAATTATTAAATTATCATTAAATATTTGAATTTTTTCTATAGGACATATTTTAGACAATTCTTGTACATTTTTTATGATTAAATTTTTATTCATATTTATATATAAATTTCTTTAAGTTTTATAAATAATTCGTAGTAGACTTTCTACTAGACGAAAAAGCTTCATAAACTACAAAAAAGAAAAATAACGAAGATATTGCAGAAATATATGATCCCCAAGATGCTAATTTATTAAAAGTTATAAATGCATCTGGGTAGTCAGGAATTCTTCTAGGCATACCAGCTACACCTAAGAAATGCATTGGAAAAAAAGTTAAGTTAACTCCAACAAAAAAAGCCCAAAAATGTATTTGTCCTAAAATTTCTGAATACTGAACTCCGGTAATTTTCTCAAACCAAAAGTAAACTCCACCTAACATTGAAAAAACAGCTCCCATCGAAAGTACATAATGGAAATGGGCAACCACATAATAAGTGTCATGTAAAGCCACGTCTACTCCTGAATTTGCTAAAACAACCCCAGTAACTCCTCCAACGGTAAATAGAAAAATAAACCCTAAAGCAAATAAAGCAGGAGTTCTTAAATCAATAGACCCTCCCCACAAAGTAGCTAACCAACTGAAAATCTTAATACCAGTAGGTACCGCAATAATCATAGTAGCAGCTGTAAAATATGCTCGAGTATCGATATCTAAACCTACAGTATACATATGGTGAGCCCAAACAATAAACCCAAGAACTCCTATTGATACCATAGCGTAAACCATTCCTAAATAACCGAAAATAGGTTTTCGTGCAGTACTTACAATTATATGACTAATAATACCAAAACCTGGTAATATTAAAATATAAACTTCAGGGTGACCAAAAAACCAAAACAGGTGTTGGTATAAAACCGGGTCACCACCACCTGCTGGATCAAAAAATGTTGTATTAAAATTTCTATCTGTTAATAGCATAGTAATAGCTCCTGCAAGTACTGGTAAAGATAATAACAATAAAAATGCAGTTATTAACACTGCCCAAACAAATAACGGTAATTTATGAAAAGCTAAACTTTTAACTCGCATATTGAAAATAGTACAGATAAAATTTATTGCCCCTAAAATAGACGACGCTCCTGACAGGTGTAAACTAAAAATAGCTAAATCTACAGCCCCTCCTGAATGAGAAGTTCCACTTGAAAGTGGTGGGTATACAGTCCAACCTGTACCTACACCAGATTCTGATAAAATTGAAGCTATTAATAATAATAACGAAGGAGGTAAAAGCCAAAAACTTATGTTATTCATTCTAGGAAAAGCCATGTCAGGTGCTCCTATCATTAACGGAACAAACCAGTTACCAAACCCTCCTATTAGTGTAGGCATAACCATGAAAAAAATCATTACAAACGCATGTCCTGTAACAATTACATTATACATTTGGTGGTTATGCTCTAAAAAAGACCCATTAGGTTGTGCTAAATTTATTCTTATGTACAAAGACAGTGCAGTACCTGCTACACCAGAAATGGCACCAAAAATTAAATATAAAGTACCTATATCTTTATGGTTTGTAGAAAAAAGCCATCGAGTTACAAATTTATAAAAAGGATTAATATTCGCTAATGCCATGTTTATATACAAAATTTTTACCATGTTGATTTACTTATTCCTGAAATAAACCCATTTCGAGCAAATTTTAAAAACGACAACCTCGAAACATTAAAAGAATTGTTAATTTTTTTTTTTTGGCCAGAAAAAATACACCTACTAACAAACTGATTAGTGTTTCCTAGTTTAGATGAAATTTTTAAACTAGAATTCCACCTAATTGTTTTGTTAATTTTTATGTTTTTATATAAACTTTTTAAAACATATTGTTTATTTTCAATTTTAACGTTTAAATTTCTTTTTTTTTTATCAAGACAAACCTTTTTTTTCATTTGAATAACTTTTTTCTGTAATTTGTAGTAGTATTTAAGTTTGAAGAAATATTTAATAACCGTTTTTTAATATTTTGTTGTTCTTGTTTTAAATCTTTAATAAAATATTTTATTTTTTTGACATTATACGCATTAAATTCTAAACAAAAACTTCCGTCTGAAAAAATTGATAAATTTTTACACAGTTTTTTATTCATATATATTCTGTAATTAATTATTTAAAATTTTTACTTTAACAATATTTGTACTTAGATCTAATTGTTTACCTATCAACCTCACCGAACACAATATCTTGAGTCCCTATAATAGTAACAACATCTGCAATTAAATGGCCTCTAGACATAAAATCTAAAGCTTGTAAATGAGCAAAACCAGGGGCTTTTATTTTACATCTATAAGGCCTGTTGGTATTATTTGAAACTAAATAAACACCGAACTCGCCTTTAGGTGCTTCTGAAGCAGCATAAACCTCATTAAAAGGGACAACAAATCCTTGAGTATAAATTTTAAAATGATGTATTAAAGATTCCATAGATTTTTTAAAATTTTTTCTTTGAGGAGGAGTCAATTTATTATCACTCGTTTTAACAATACCTAAAGGTATATTTTCTAAACACTGTTCAATTATTTTAAGAGATTCTTTCATTTCATAGATCCTAATTAAATACCTATCGTAACAGTCACCATTACTCCCTGTTGGTATTTCAAAATTCATAGAATCATAAACTTCATAAGGTTGGGTTTTACGCAAATCCCATTTGACTCCAGAACCTCTTAACATAACACCGCTAAAGCCCCAATCACAAGCCTCGGAGTGTGTTACAACACCAATATCAACAAGCCTCTGTTTCCAAATCCTATTTTCAGTTAACATATCTTCTACTTCTAAAAGTCTTAAATTAAATTGTTCTGCAAATAAATAAATATCGTTTAATAGTCCAACAGGAATGTCCATAGAAACACCACCGGGACGAAAATAAGCCGCATGCATTCTAGCACCGGAAACTCTTTCATAAAACTCCATTAATTTTTCACGTTCTTCAAAAGACCATAAAAAAGGTGTCATAGCCCCAACATCCATTGCATGACAACCTACAGCCAAGAGATGATTTAAAATTCTAGTTATTTCAGCAAATAATACTCTTATATATTGTGCTCTTAAAGGAACTTTCACATTAGATAATTTTTCTACAGCTAAACAATAACTATGTTCTTGAGACATCATAGAAACATAATCTAATCTATCAAAATAAGGAAGTGCTTGAAGATAATTTTTATATTCAATTAATTTCTCAGTTCCTCTGTGTAACAATCCTATATGAGGATCAGCTCTTTCAACAACTTCACCTTTTAATTCTAACACAAGACGAAGAACTCCATGTGCCGCAGGGTGTTGAGGACCGAAATTAATAGTAAAGTTTTTAATTTTTTTTTTTAAATTTTTTTTTTTAAATGTCATTTTTATTTAAATTACCCTAATTCTAGTTTTGTCATTATATAATGATGAAATTGTAAAGTAGGTAACGAAACGACTACAATAGGCATAAAACCGTGATTAACCCCACAAATTTCACTACATTGACCAAAAAATACACCAACCCGTTTTATAAATAAATTAAGTTGATTAAGTCGACCAGGACAGGCGTCTACTTTTAAACCAAAAGATGGTACAGTCCAACTATGTAAAACATCAGCAGCACTTATAAGTAATCTTAAATGAGTGTTTGTTGGTAAAATGACTCGTTTATTAGTTTCAAGAAGTCTGAAATAACCTTGTTTATTTTTAGGCATTCCATCTAACACCATCATATAACAAACATATTTTAAACTTTGACCATCTTTTTGACACGAATTGAAGTCTGAAATTTCATAACTCCAAAACCATTGGTGTCCTAATATTTTTAAAGAAAGTTCTGGTTCCGAAATTTCATCCATAGCGTATAATAACGTGAAAGAAGGGGTTGATAAAATTAATAGTATTAAAGCAGGTATAGTGGTCCAAACTATTTCTAATTCTTTAGAATGAACAAATTTTGAATTAAATTTATTATTATATTCTGAAAAAAAGAATACAGTATAAGCAAGTAACCAAGCTACAAATAAAACTATAACAGTTAATAAAAAAAACAAATGTTTATTAAATAACAATATACCCTCCATACTAATACTTGCAGGATCTTGTAAATAAGTTTGCCAATAATCTGGGCTATCACAATAAATATTATATAATATCATTTTTATATATACGAATTATTTCAAATTGTAGAATTGAGTATTATTCTTTCCCTTCATAAAGGTCGAAAAAAATGTGAATTTCAGGTTTTTATTAACACAAACATACTAGTTTTAAATTCATAATAATAATTATTTAATGTTTTTAAAATATTTTTATAAAAACTCTTTAAATTGAATAATACTTTTTATACTATTCACATTTTTTTCGACCTTTATGAAGGGGAAAAGTTATATATAAATATTATTAAAATAATTTAAAATGTGAAGTCTCTATCGTCTAGTGGTTAGGACTCTGCCTTTTCACGGCAAAAACACGGGTTCGAATCCCGTTAGAGATGTTAAAATACCTGAAACCATTCGAACTCAAGAGTATCTAATTTTTAAACTTTTTAAATACTATATATTTAATAAAAAGGGAATATTTTATAGTTTAAACGATTGTTGGAGAGATGACTGAGCGGTTTAAAGTGAAGATCTGCTAAATCTTTGTGTAAATTTAATTACACCGTGGGTTCAAATCCCACTCTTTCCTATAATTTGAAATGAATTTTTTGATAAATTTAAATAAATCATTATTTTATGCAGAAATTTTACCAATTTTAATTTTTTTAGCAGTAGCCTCTATTTTAGCCTTAATTATAGTGAATTTATCTTATTTTTTGGCTATTCAAAATCCTGAAACTGAAAAACTTTCGTCGTATGAATGTGGTTTCGAACCTTACGAAGATGCCAGAAATATTTTTGATGTAAAATTTTACATTGTAGCAATTTTATTTATAATATTTGATATAGAAACTATGTTTTTATTACCTTGGAGTATTACTGTATCGCAATTGAATATTTTAGGTTTTTGGTCTATGATCGATTTCATTATAGAGTTAGGTATAGGTTTTGTGTACATATGGTATGTAGGAGCATTAGAGTGGGAATAACAATAGTTAGAATAGTAGCAATTGGTTAGCTCGTCGGGCTCATGCCCCGGAGGTTGCAAGTTCAAATCTTGCTTCTAACAAAGTTTTTGGCGATTGTAACTCAATTGGTTAGAGTGTTAGGTTGTGATTCTAAAAGTTGCGGGTTCAAATCCCGTCATTCGCCCTTTTAAGTTGTATAAAAAGTAATGCGTTAAAAGAATGCCTAAACATCAAATAATATTTGGTCGTTTAAAACGAAATTTCATAGTGAGTATTAACAACTGAGAGCTATGAAAAACCTTTAAACAGAAAACTGAGCTTTTATTAAAGCGTGTCTGTATTTTTTATATACAGATAAAAATTTAGTGAATTGAACCATCTAAGTAACTAAAACAAAAATCAACCGAGAAATCGTTAGTAGTGGCGAGCGAAATCGATTTTACAGACTTAAAAATAGTTTTATATAAATTATTTGTTTAAAATTAGCCAAAGAAGGAAAAATACCATTTTAGCCCTGTAAAACAAATAAAAAATTATTTTAAATGTAGTAATTTGCACCAAGTGATGGTGTGAAAGAAGATTGGGGGACCACCCTCAAGTCTAAAAATATTTGATGATTGATAGTGAACAAGTACTGTGAAGGAAAGGTGAAATAAAAGTTTAATATTAAACAAAAAATTAAACTGAAATTTAATGCAAACAATCAACTGAAGCTTAAAACATAGTAACAGTGTACCTTTTGTATAATGGGCCAATGAATTTATTTTAGTGGCGAGCTTAAATTAATATAGTATTATGTAGGCAAAAAGAAATTAAGTTTTAAAATGCTTTTAAGTCTCTAAAATAAGACCCGAAACTAAGTGATCTAACCATGAACAGGTTGAATTTATAGCGGTAACGCTTATTGGAGGACCGAACTCGTGTATGTGGAAAAATACTGAGATGATTTGTGGTTAGGGGTGAAAGGCCAATCAAACTTAGAGATAGCTGGTTTTCTGCGAAATCTATTTAAGTAGAGCGTTTAAAAACTTTAATATATGGTAGAGCACTCAATAAATAATGGGGACGTAAAGTTTTACTGAATTTAATGAAACTCCGAATGTAAATTTAAAAGATTTTAAACAGACAGACTTTGGGTGCTAAGATCCATAGTCGAAAGGGAAACAGCCCAGACTATCCGTTAAGGTCCTAAAAAATAATTAAGTGAAAAATTTGTATTAAATTTTAAACAATCGGTAGGTAGGCTTGGAAGCAGCCATCCTTTAAAGAAAGCGTAACAGCTCACTGGTTTAGGTTTTTTGCAATGAAAATGTATAGGGACTCAAATTATTTACCGAAACGATAGATTTAATTATTAAATTAAATGGTAGCAGAACGTTCTGTAATTCGAAAAACATTTATGGCGACATAAATAGAAGAAATCAGAAGCGAAAATATTGGCATGAGTAGCGATAAACAATGTAAAAACATTGTCGTCTTAAGTCTAAGGTTTCCAAAGAAAGGCTAATCCTCTTTGGGTTATTCGGACCCTAAGAAAAAAACGAAAGTTTTTTTTAATGGGTGTATTATAAAAAATTTAAAAATTGTGACAAAATATAAAAAAAATTTTTATTAAATGGTTTTAAATAAAAGTTTTTTAGTGTTTTCAAGAAACAGCAGTTTTAAGTAAAAATACAAAAAACCGTACAGTAAACCGACACAGGTAGACAGATTTAGTAAATTAAGACGCTTGAGATAATTGTGTTGAAGGAACTCGGCAAAATGACTCTGTAACTTCGGGATAAGGAGTATCTTATTAAGGGAAACCTTTTTAAGATGTCACAAAATCGAGGACAGCGACTGGTTAATAAAACCACAGGTCTCTGCAAAGTTGTAAAATGATGTATAGAGACTGACGCCTGCCCGGTGCTGCAAGTATAATAGAAAAAGTTCAGGCTTTAACTAGAAACCCCAGTAAACGGCGGCTGTAACTCTGACGGTCCAAAGGTAGCGAAATTCCTTGGCATTTAATTGGTGTCCTGCATGAATGGCGTAACGACTGTCCTACTGTCTCCAACACAATCTCAGTGAAATTGAATTCTCCGTGAAGATGCGGAGTTCTTGTGGCTAGACGGAAAGACCCCGTGCACCTTTACTATAATTATGTATTGTGATAAAAAATTTTATGTGTAGCATAAATGGGAAGTTATTAGTAAGCGTTTACGTTTAGTAAAAAGCAAAAACATCAGTGAAATACCATTCTTAAAATTTTTTATTACTCATTTTTAAAAACATTGCATAATGGGTAGTTTGACTGGGGCGGTCGCCTCCTAAAAAGTAACGGAGGTGTACTAAGGTAAGTTCAAATTAAAAAATTTTTAATTGTAGAGTATAATAATAAATTGCTTGCCTGACTGTTAGATTGACAAATCAAGCAGGGACGAAAGTCGGTTATAGTGATCCGGTGATTCTGTGTGGAAATGATCATCGCTCAACGAATAAAAGGTACGCCGGGGATAACAGGCTAATCACTCTTTAGAGATCCTATCGACGGAGTGGTTTGGCACCTCGATGTTGGATTATCGCATCCTGGAGCTGTAAGTGGTTCCAAGGGTTTGGCTGTTCGCCAAGAAAGGCGGTACATGATCTGAGTTTAGAACGTCGTGAGACAGTTTGGTCCCTATCTACCACAAGCGTTAAAAAATTGAGAAGATTAAACTCTAGTACGAGAGGACCGAGAAAAGTAAACCTATGGTGTATCGATTGTTGCACCAGTAACATTGTCGAGTAGCTAAGTTTATAATAGATAATCATTAAAAGCATTTAAATGAGAAACTAACTTCAAGATTTATTTTTTAGAAAACTGTAATAGATTATTACTTCGATAGACTTAATGTGTAAGAATCGTAAGATTTTCAGCAGATAAGTACTAATAATTTAAAAATTTATACAACTTAATGTTAATTTTAATGTTTTTACAACATAAGAGATATTAATATAAAAAAACTTTAAAAAAGTTTTAATTATTTGAGTTTGATCCTGGCTCAAAATGAACGCTATTAGTATGCTTTACACATGCGAGTTGTACGAAATTTTTTTCGTAGCGAACGGGTGAAAAACGCGTAAAAAGTTACCTTTTAGATTAGAACAAACAAATCATTTCAAATTATTTTTGGATTGAAAAACTATTGTAAAATCTAAATAATTTTTAAAAAATTAATTTATTTAATTTGCTAAAAGATATTTTTGCGCAAGATTAGGTTGTTGGTTGTTTTGTAGACTACCAAGCCTTTGATCTTTAGTTGGTCTTAGAGGATGATCAACCACACTGGAACTGAGACAAGGTCCAGGCTAATTTTTTAGCCAGCAGTGAGGGATATTGGACAATGAACGAAAGTTTGATCCAGCAATACTAGTTGAATGATGACGGCTATTTTGGTTGTAAAGTTCTTTCGTTAAAAATGATAATGACATTATTTAAAGAAGTTTTAGTCCCGGCTAATCTCGTGCCAGCAGCCGCGGTAATACGGGAGGGGCAAGCGTTATTTAGAATAACTGGGCGTAAAGGGTTCGTAGACTGTATTACAAGTTGAATGTTAAAGATTAAAGCTTAACTTTAAAATAGCATTTAATACTGTTATACTTGAGTTTTGTTCAGAAAAGTAGAATTTTACGTCGAGGAGTAACGACTGTAGACACGTAAAGGAATATCAATAGCGAAGGCAACTTTTTAGTAAAAACTGACGTTGAGGGACGAAAGTACAGGTAGCAAACAGAATTAGATACTCTGGTAGTCTGTACTGTAAATTCTGAGTGCTGTAATTTAAATTTTTTAGATTTTTAAAGCTAACGCTATAAGCACTCCGCCTGAGGAGTACGATCGCAAGGTTGGAACTCAAAGGAATTGACGGGGGCCTACAACAAGTGGTGGAGCATGTGGTTTAATGCGATACTCCGCGCAAAACCTTACCAGCCTTTGACATAATAAATCGTTACCGAAATACTTTATAATTTTGGTTAAATTTTTTTACAGGTGTTGCACGACTGTCGTCAGCTCGTGTCGTAAGATGTTTGGTTAATTCCTTTAACGAGCGCAACTTTTATTTTTATACGAATTTATTTCCATTAAAAAAATTTATATCTTAGTTTTTTGATGTTTTAAAAATACAGTCAATGATAAATTGAAGGAAGGAAAAAATAAAGTCAAGTCACTGTGGCCCTTATAGGCTGGGCTACACACGTGCTACAATGAAAATTACAAAAAGTTACAAAAATATTTTAGTTAATCTTTAAAAGTTTTCTAAGTTCGGATTATAACCTGAAACTCGGTTATATGAAGTTGGAATCACTAGTAATCGCAAATCAGAACGTTGCGGTGAATATGTATCTTGGCCTTGTACACACCGCCCGTCACATGCAGAAAATTAATTTTATTTGAAGTTTTTACAGTTTAATTGTAAATAAAATTTATTTACAATTTTATAAAAAACCATTGAGAAATTAATAATTTGGATGAAGTCGTAACAAGGTAGCTGTACGGGAACGTGTAGCTGGAACAAAATGAAATAGTTCAGTTGGTTAGAACATTGGAATCATAATCCAAGTGTCGGGGGTTCAAATCCCTCTTTCATTATTAAAAACAACAAATGATTATTAATATTTTATTTTATTTATTTACCATAATATTATTATTAAGTTCTTTGATGGTAATAGTATCACAAAATGCAATATATTCAGTTTTATTTTTAGTTTTAAGCTTTTTAGCATCTTCAAGCATTTTATTTTTATTTAAATGTGAATTTATTTCTCTTATTTTTATTTTGATATACGTAGGTGCTATTGCTATACTTTTCTTGTTTGTAGTTATGATGCTTGATTTAAAAGATTATAATTTAAAAAAAGATGTTTTAAAATATTTTCCTTTTGGTTTATTCATAGGTAGCGTTTTTTTTTTCGAAATTGTTTTAGTAATTGATGAAACGTTTAGCATAAATCCCTACACTACTTCCTCAGTAACGAATTTTTATGTTAATTGGTACGATAAATTAGATACATTTATAGAAGTAAATTCTTTGGGACAGGTCTTATACACTCAATTTGTGTTGCAGTTTTTGGTAGCAGGAAATATATTACTTTTAGCAACATTAGCTGCGGTTGTATTAACATCAACAAATGACTCAAAAATTAACTCTAAAACTCAAATAATTTTTAAACAATTGTCTAGGAATTATAAAAATGTTTTAATTACGTAAAATTAAACTAAAGAAAAGCTTATAGCTCAGTTGGTTCAGAGCATACGCCTGATAAGCGTAAGGTCAGTAGTTCAAATCTACTTAAGCTTATAAATTATATACACATAAATGAATATTAATATATTGTTATTTAAAGATATTGTAATTTTTTCTGAATTATTTTTAGGAATTTCTATAATTTATTTAGTAATACACTGTACATTTTTAGCTGTCCAAAAAAAATACCCTTTAATACAAAATTCTGTAATATACTTAAGTGTACTTTCGTTACTTTTTTCAGTATATTTAATTTTAAACGAGCATCTCACTGTATTAGAAGTGTCTTCCTTAAATAATACATTTTTATTAGATTATACAGGATTTTTTTCAAAAATAATTATAGGTTGTCTGTCTTTATTCTGTTTAATAATGATGCAACCGTATATAATAAATCAAAAAATTAATAATTTTGAGTATTTTTTATTAATTTTATTTTCGGTTTTAGGTTTGTTTTTGTTATGCTCATCAAATGACTTTTTAACAGCCTATTTAGCTATTGAATTACAGAGTTTGTCGTTTTATGTTTTGGCGGCTTTTAAAAAAAATTCAACATTTTCGGTAGAAGCTGGTATAAAATATTTTGTATTAGGTGCTTTTTCATCTAGTATGTTTTTGTTCGGTTCGTCGTTATTATACGGTTTTACAGGAACAATTTATTTTACAGAGTTTAGTACCCTATTTTTCAATGAGGTACCTGGTAATGACATTTTATTAAACCCTTATTATTATAACGATATGTTTAATACTTCTGTGGGCGAAATGAAATGGTCTGTTTATTCACAAAAATACTTTGGATTTTTCATAGAAGAGAAGGATTTTGCAGAAGCTATCACCAATCTGGTGGCTTTTGATAAGGAGATTTTGCCTACAATGTGTTTTTTAAAAGCTTTAGGGTCAACAGGAGAGATGGCTTATTTAAGCCCTAACACAGACAATTTGTTTGATACTAATTTAATTAAATTTGCTCTTATTTTTATTTTTATTGGGTTATTTTTTAAACTTACTGCGGCTCCATTTCATATCTGGGCTCCAGATGTTTATGAAGGATCTCCTTCGTCATCCACATTTTTCTTTTCTGTAGTTCCTAAGTTAGCCATTTTTGTTTTATTATTGAGAATTTTTTATAACAGTTTTTATGGATTTGTCGATAGTTGGAGGTATTTTATAGTTTTAATTATTATTTCTTCCATTGTAGTAGGGTCTTTTGGCGGCTTAGAACAAAGAAAATTAAAAAGTTTGTTGGTTTACAGTACAATTAGTCATATGGGTTATTCTTTGATCGCTTTTAGCGCAGGTACCTTTGAAAGTTTGCAGATGTTAATAAGCTATCTAGTTGTATACAGTTTTTCAGGGTTATGTGTGTGGTCGATTTTTTTAGTAATGCGATTAAAAAACAATTACTACCAAAAACAAAACAAAGATTTAACTGATCTAGTTCTTTTGAGCAAATCAAACCCTATGGTAGCCGTTTTTTTTACCACAGTTTTGTTTTCTTTGGCAGGTTTTCCACCTATGATAGGGTTTTTAGTAAAATTAGGAGTTTTTACTACAGCAATAGAATCTTCAATGTATTTTGTGGCACTAATAAGTATTTTATGTAGTGTTGTAGGTACTTTTTATTATATTCGGTTAATAAAAATTTTGTATTTTGAAAAATCATTAACTGGAAAATTATATTACCCTATCACGACACAAAGTTCTATTATGATAACGTTTTTATTTTATTTACTATTATTTACATTTATAAATCCAACCTTATTATTTTTGTTATCTTATAAGTTTAGTTTATTAGTTTTTTTTTAGTAAACATTTTTAGCTCAGCTGGATAGAGCAACAGCCTTCTAAGCTGTTGGTCATAGGTTCGAATCCTATAAAATGTGATTTTTAAAAATTATGTTGTATATTAAAAATTTACTATCTTATGTATTACTTTTGCCATTAATAGGAGTTATATTATTGTTACCTATCCCATCTTCAAATATCCCTAAATTAAAGCTAGTTGCTTTAAACACATCGTGTTTAACGTTTGTTTTATCGTTATTTGTTTGGTTTTTTTTTAATAAATCAGTAGGAACTTTTCAATTTGTCAATAAATTTTTTTGGATCCCTATTTTAAATTTAAATTTTACAATAGGAATCGATGGAATTTCATTATTTTTTTTATTATTAACAACTCTATTAATTCCAATTTGTTTGTTAACTAGTTGGCACACTATAAAAGTAGATTTAAAAAAGTATTTAATTTCGTTTTTAGTTATGGAGTTTTTTTTAATAGGAGTTTTTTGCGTATTAGATTTGTTACTTTTTTATATTTTTTTTGAAAGTGTTTTAATACCTATGTTTTTAATTATAGGAATTTGGGGCTCTCGGGAACGTAAAATTAGGGCAGGTTACTTTTTTTTCCTTTATACTTTACTAGGTTCTGTCTTAATGTTATTATCTATTTTATATATATATTATCAGTTAGGTACTACTGATTACGAGACATTATTAACTTTCTCTTTTTCTTCTTTAGAACAAAAAATTATGTGGTTCGCTTTTTTTGCATCATTTGCGACAAAAGTACCTATGGTTCCTGTCCATCTTTGGTTACCAGAAGCCCATGTGGAGGCTCCTACAGCAGGTTCTGTTATTTTAGCAGGGGTTTTATTAAAATTAGGTACGTACGGTTTTATAAGATTTTCGTTCGCACTTTTTCCTGAAGCGTGCTTTTACTTTTCTCCATTTGTTTATGCAATGTCTGTTGTTGGAATTATTTACACTTCTTTAACCGCAATACGTCAATCCGATTTTAAGAGAATTATTGCTTATACATCGGTAGCTCACATGAATTTAGTGATGTTAGGGTTATTTAGTTTTAACATAATAGGTTTAGAAGGATCAATTTTGCAAAGTTTAAGTCATGGGTTCGTTGCTAGCGCTTTGTTTCTAATTATAGGCGTTGTTTATGACCGACATCATACTAGAATGGTTAAGTATTATGGTGGTTTAGTGCACACTATGCCTATCTATATAAGTATTTTTCTGTTTTTTACTATGGCTAATATAGGATTACCAGGGACTAGTAGTTTTGTAGGAGAGTTTTTGATTTTGGTGGGAGCGTTTAAAACCAATACAACAATTGCTTTTTTGGGAGCAACAGGTATGATAATTGGCGGGTGTTACTCACTTTGGTTATTTAATCGAGTTGCCTACGGTAATTTAAAAACACAGTATTTTAAGTTTTATATTGATTTAAGTAAGCGTGAGTTTTTAGTATTTTTACCTTTAATTATAGGAACTCTTGTAATAGGAATTTATCCTTCAGTATTTTTAGATTCTATTCATTTTAGTGTAAATTTGTTAGTTGAATTAATGTATTTTTAGTTTATTATAAAGTATAATATGTATATATAATAATGATTTATATTTTTGAAACTGAGCTTGAAAATTCTAAATTGGTAGTTTATTCTTTAAAAAAAATTTATGGTTTAAATTTTTATCAATCAAAATTACTATGTAAAAAACTAGGATTTTCACCTAATTTAAAAACTTCAAATTTAAATAACGAACAAATTACTAGGTTAATTAAATTAATAGAAAATACTGATTTAAAAATTACTAATGAATTGAAAAAAGATCAAGTTTTTGCTTTAAAAAATTTGATAGATATAAAATGCTATTCTGGATTACGTCGGATTAGAGGTTTGCCTGTTAGAGGTCAAAGAACCCACACAAACGCTAAGACTTCCAAACGTAGATTAAGAAAATAAATATATATATATATTATGAAATTCACTTATAAATTTAATAATTCGGTTTTTGGTACTTTTAAAGATTCGTTTTCTAAACCTATCGTATCAAGTAATTCAAGTTTCATGGCTTCATTTGTAACTAAAACGTTACGATGGAATAACAATTATGTGTTATCGTTTGTAGATAATCATTTAATACATTACCCAAGTCCTATTAATTTAAGTTATGCTTGGAGTTTTGGTTCTTCAGCAGGTATTTGCTTAGTTATTCAGATACTATCGGGTATTTTTTTAGCTATGCATTACACACCACATATTGATCTTGCTTTCAGTAGTGTTGAGCATATTATGCGTGATGTAAACAATGGATGGTTAATCCGTTACATACATGCTAATGGAGCTTCAATGTTTTTTATTGTAGTATATTTACATATTTTTAGAGGTTTATATTATGGTTCTTATATGCAGCCTCGACAATTACTTTGGTGTTCTGGAGTACTAATTTTTATTTTAATGATGGGAACGGCTTTTATGGGATATGTTTTGCCGTGGGGCCAGATGAGCTTTTGGGGAGCGACTGTTATTACAAGTTTAGTAACTGCTGTACCCGTAGTCGGACAATCTATTGTGGATTGGTTATGGGGAGGATTTACTGTTAACAACGCAACTTTAAATAGGTTTTTTAGTTTACATTTTTTTCTACCTTTCGTTATAGCAGGACTAACATTATTACATTTAGCTTTATTACACAAAGATGGTTCAAATAACCCACTTGGAGTAGACAGTGGTGTTGATAAAGTACCGTTTTACCCTTATTTTTTTGTAAAAGACCTATTTGCTTTTTTTTGTTTTTTATTATTTTTTGCTGTATTCGTTTTTTATTTCCCAAATACTTTAGGTCATCCAGATAATTATATACCAGCAGACCCTATGCAAACACCAGCACATATTGTACCAGAATGGTATTTTTTACCGTTTTACGCGATTTTAAGATCAATACCTGATAAATTAGGTGGCGTTGTTGCTATGGGAGGTGCTTTAGTAATTTTATTGTTTATACCTTTTACTAATACCTCAGAAGTTCGGAGTACAACATTTAGACCTATTTTTAAAATTTTTTATTGGTTAATAGTTGCTGATTTTTTAATTTTAGGTTGGATAGGACAAAAACCTGTCAAAGATGTGTATGTTATTGTTGGTCAAATAGCTACCGTTTTTTATTTTTTATTTTTTATAGTATTAATTCCATTAATCGGTGTTATTGAATCAAAACTAGTTCACTATAAAAATTAGTAAACAAAATTGCATTATATAAATGTTATTCACTCCGTTGGAGCAATTTCAAATTATTTCATTATTTTCTTTTAAATTATTTTGTTTAGATTTTTCTTTAACTAATATGTTATTTATTAATTTATTAGTTTTATTAATTTTTAGCTCACTTGTTTCGTATTTTAGTTCTGATGTAAATTATTTGAAAGAAGCAAGTTACTATTTTATACCTAATGTTTGGCAAACATTAATTGAAATAATTTATGAAGTATCTTCACAACTTTCATTTGATAATTTAAATGAAGAAGGCGATAAATATTTCCCTTTTATTTCTGTACTATTCACGTTTATTTTATTTAACAATTTAATAGGTTTAGTGCCTTATAGTTTTACAATAACTAGTCATTTGATAGTGACTTTTGCGTTATCTTTTCCAATTTTCATTGGAATTATGTTGATCTGTGTTCAAAAACATAAAATAAACATGTTATCTATATTTTTGCCAGCAAACATGTCAATAGGTTTAGGTTTATTATTAGTTCCAATAGAGTTAATTTCGTACATTTTTAAGCCAATAAGTTTAGGAGTTCGATTATTTGCTAATTTAATGGCGGGACATACGTTACTAAAAGTAATAGTAGGATTTGCTTGGAGTATGTTGTTATTAGAAGATTTTCTTTCTATCTTTCATATAGTACCTTTACTAGTTTTAGTTATATTAATGGGTTTAGAGCTTGGTGTTGCTGTTATTCAAGCTTACGTGTTTACAATTTTAACCTGTATTTATTTAAATGATAGTATAAATTTATCACATTAATTCAATTAATGATTTTCAATTTTTATGTTTTTTACTATAAATCTCTATTCTAAAAACTTAAATTCCATAAATAAATTTTTAAACTTCTTTGGTAATAAAACGATAAAAAAAAAATTGAAGATTAATTTTTTTACATCACTTTATCAAAAACCTGTTAAAAAAAAAATATTAACAATTTTAAAGTCTCCTCACGTAAACAAAAAAGCTCAAGAACAGTTTGAGTACAGAATTTATAAAAAAAAACTAGTTTGTTTTATACACCAACCTTTTTTATTTTTAATAATTTTTAAGTTAGTACGTTTCAAATATTTCTCTGACATTCATGTTTTAATAAAATTTAAATCAGATTCTATTAAACCAATAAAATGTATAAAACAAACTTTAGATTTTTCCGTTCTAAATTATGTATCTAAAGAAAAAAATTTTTTAATAAATTATTTTAAAATTTTAGAAGTTCAGGGTGAATTTTTAATAAATAAAATTTAATTAGTTTAGGTAGCTCAGTTGGTTAGAGCAAAGGACTGAAAATCCTTGTGACGGCAGTTCAAGTCTGTCTCTAAACAAATTTAAAATGAATAAGCAAATTTGTAATATGCTTTCTAATATTAATAATAATCAATTAGTCAAAAAAAAATTTGTATTGCAGGCAAAGAAAAAAACTTGTGAACAAATTTTAAATGTATTATGGAATGAAGGTTTTATTTTGGGTTATAAAGTGTTAAAAAACAATCCTGGTAAATTAAAAATTTTTTTAAAATACCATAAAGGATCTCCTGTGATTAACTCTATAAAGTTTATTAGTAAACCCAGTTTAAGAGTATTTTATTCTTTAAAAAGATTGTGGAAATTAGATTCTAGCCAAGGAGTGATTGTAATGTCAACTAATCAAGGTTTTATGTCAGATAACGAGTGCAAGAAAAAAAAAATCGGGGGTGAACCGTTTATTTTAATTAAATGAGATTTATTTCAAACCGTTATGTTTTAAAAATACCTAGTCAAATTTCAGTGTTATATTGTAAGGAAAAAAAAAAACTTTTAATTTCAAATGGGCTGAAAAAAATGACTATAGATTTACAAGTTAAATTAAAAATTTTAAAACAAAAAAATTGTATAGTTGTTACTGACCAACCTTTTTATAAAATTTCGAGTAAGGCAAGTAAACAAAACAAAAGTTTACAAGGCAAATATTATTTTGTAATAAAAAAAACTTTTAAAAATATTAAAACGGTAACATGCAAAAAACTGAAATTAGTAGGTGTTGGTTACAAAGTGTTTTTAATTACAAATGGAGAGGTAAGTTACAAATTATTACACTTTAAATTAGGGTATAGTCATAATATTTATTATAAAATACCTAAAAATTTAGAGGTTAAAATTAGACAATCAAATAAAATATTTATTTTAGGGCATGACTATGATTTAGTTTCCAAAACAGCGTCAGTTATAAGAAGTTACAAATACCCAGAGCCTTATAAAGGAAAAGGTATCTTGTATTTTAACGAATCTATAGAATTAAAAGAAGGTAAAAAACTGTAAATGAAAATTAAAAAAAAATTAAAAAAAAATTCGTTGATAAATTTAAATTTATTAAAACATCAAATTTACAATGTCAACGAAAGTTATCCAAATAATTTTAAAATAAATCATTTAAATTCTGAGATAAAACAAGTATTAAAAGTTATTTATTTATATAACATTAAAAATAAAAAAATTTTGTTTGTAGGTTTTCCTTACAACAAACTGATAACAAATCAATTAAAACATCTATTTGTTTCAAAAAATGTTTTTTTTAATGGTTCTACCAAGATTAATAATTATGATTTAATAGTGTTTATTAAAACTAAATCAGAAGATGAAACAATTTTAAAAAACTTAACTTTATTTAATTTACCTTTAATTGTATTAGGTAATGATAACACAAGTTTGTACAGTGTTAATGGTATTTTTAAAAGTAAAAAACTTAAAAGTTTTTGTTCCTTTTTAGTTTTTTCTGTATTAAAAACGAAGATTTAAAATTTATTTATGTTTGTTATAAAAAAATATAGGCACAAACCTGTATATAAAAAATTTGCGACTTTAAAAAGCGATGTACCGCACAGACAAAAATTTTTCAAATTTAAAAAAGTTAAATGGAAAAATATATTGTTTAAATTAAAATCAAAGTCTCGATTTAAAAAACGAAATTGTTATTATAACTTTTATGACCAAAATTCCTATTATGTTAGTAAATTTAGTAATTATTTTTCAAAAAATTATAAGCAAAATTTAATGAAAAAAAGAAGTTTTTTTCTTTTTTACGGAAGTTTGAGAAAAACTTATTTGAAAAATGTTGTACATAAATCTGTCAAAAAATCAAATAATTTGAGTAATAAAATTAATTCAAAAATTTTTTTTAGTACTTTTTTAGGAAGACGTCTGGACGTAGTCTTGTTAAAGTCCAATTTTGCATTAAGTGCCAGGACTGCTAGGCAGTTAATAATACATGAAAATGTTTTAGTAAACGGGGTCGTTGTTAAAGATAATTCTTTTTTAGTTAAAACTGGTGATAAGATTGCTTTAAAAAAAAAAGTCCATAATTTAATACGTTATTCTATCATTAAATCTGACATGTGGCCTATACCTTCAAAACATTTACAAATTAGTCACAGAAGTCTTCAAATAAGGATAGTTGATGATGTTATACTTTCTCGGCCTGGGGATGTTCAATTTGACTTAAATAGTATTATAAGTTTATACAAAAAGTAAGTTTTATAATTTTTTTCTTCAGTAGCTCAGAGGTAGAGCAAGTGGCTGTTAACCACTTGGACGTTGGTTCAAATCCATCCTGAAGAGAAAGTTATGGTATTTTTGGAAGTAATCGGATTTGAACCGATAACTTTGTGCTTGCAAAGCACACACTCTACCAGTTGAGTTATACTCCCGTTGATAAAAATCTTTATTTTAAAAATTTAGCGTAACAGTAACTAATTAACCATAAATTAAGGGTTAAATCTTTCTTCAATTCTGAAACTAATTTTGTATTTTTGTTGATTTTTTTAGTTCTAAATTTTTTTACTTCAATAAAGTTAGAAATACTTGTTGAGATAGAGTAATAATAAAAAAAATATAAACTAATTAATAGTCCAAATATTTGAGCACCCAAAGTTAAAAGATCAAATTGTGGGATTTATTATGATATAAAATTTAAAATGCTCATTTGGTGAAATTGGTAGACACGTCAGACTTAAAATCTGATTCTTTTAAAGAGTATCGGTTCAAGTCCGGTAATGAGTAGTTTTACAAAATTATGTGGTTTTTACTGGCAGGTAATTTGCTAAGTTTATTTGCTTATTCTATTTATTGTAATTATTTATTTGAGGCTAAAACGATAACTAAAACAAAGTGTCTATTAGGATGGTTTTTGATAGAGCATTCTTTTGAAGAGTACAATACTACCGCAGGTAAACTATTTTTAGTTTATGAGGATTTTAGGCAGTTAATTACAAATTTATTGTCTATTTCACGTAACGTATTTTTTATTGCACAATATTTTACTCCTGTGGAGTTCGTTTTTGTTAATTTAGTTATATTTTTAATAGTCTTCATTTACAAAAAAAAGTTAAGTTTAAGTACTATTAAAAGTTTAATAGTTTTTAGTTATTACGTAATATTAAATTCGTTTTTATTTATAGATTTAACTAATTTAAATAAAATTTTCGTGTTGTATTTACTTATTATAATACTTATTTTTTACTTCTCTATTTTTTATTATTTATTATTTTTTAAATTGTCGCATATTAAAATATCTAATATTTATTTTAAGCTAATTATAACAAAAATGTTTACATATAGTTCTACGTTTTTAGCTATTTTTAGTAGTATTATTGTATCGTTAAGTTCGTTTATTACAATAAATGAAAATTTTGTTCAAGAGTTTGTATTAAATAATTTAGTATTATATTTATATTTTTATTGTTTTAAATTTGAGTTAAAATGCCTACAATTAATCAACTTTGTAAAAAAAAGAGGTTAACTAAAACTAGACGAAATAAAGTACCTGCTTTAGAGTTTAGTCCTCAAAAAAAAGGAATTTGCCTTAAAATTTTTTTAAGAACCCCTAAAAAACCAAATTCGGCGTTACGAAAACTTGCTAGATTAAAGCTGACAAATGGTAAAAAGGTTACTGCTTATATCCCAGGAGAAGGGCATAAATTACAAGAGTATTCAACTGTTTTAATTCGAGGCGGTAGGGTAAAAGATCTACCAGGTATAAAATACCACATGGTTAGAGGTAAATTAGACTTTTTAGGTTTAAAAAATAGGAAAACTTCTAGGTCCAAATACGGTACTAAAAATTTAACAAAATACGAAAATTATGTGTAAAAATGATTAAAAATATTATATTAAACCAAACAACGCTTAATGGGAACAAGTTTAAGTCAGAAAAATTAGTTTACAAAAGTTTAAAAAAAACACAAAAAATTAATAAAAAAAAAAATTTTAAAGAATTGATTAAAACTTCGGTAATAAACAGTTCTCCTATTTTTTATTTAAAATCTATTAAACGTAAACGCAGAAAAACTACAGAATTTCCGTTTATGTTAGCAAAAAAGTTACGAATAGGGTACAGTGTAAAGTTCCTTTTACATTATTCCAATAAATCTAAAAATTCATCATTTTATAATAGATTTAATCTTGAATTACTAAATTCCTGTAAAAAATCAAGTCAAAGTTTTAAAAAAAAAGAAACTATATATAAAGAAACGTTTTTAAAAAAAAAGTTTTCTAACTATCGGTGGTTTTAAAATACGTTTAAAAGGAGTTGAACCTTTAACCTTTGGGACCGAAATCCAACGCTCTATCCAATTGAGCTATAAACGTTTTAACTTGAAAAAAACTTAATGATTCAACAACAAACTATAGTAAATGTATTAGACAATTCTGGTGCAAAAAAAGCTAAATGCATCAAAGTGTTAGGTGGATACAAAAAAAAAAAATCGTTTTTAGG
>TARA_B110000003_G_scaffold252165_2_pt1 | contig 34983 bp, 38 predicted proteins | sample TARA_B110000003 | Tara Oceans TARA_B110000003 (sample SAMEA4396424) | marine metagenome | biome: Westerlies Biome; feature: [SRF] surface water layer (ENVO:00010504); material: water (ENVO:00002006), including particulate matter (ENVO:01000060) such as... | depth 5 m
ACATATTTTGCCTCGGCATCAGCTTGAGAATGGACGGTTACTGTTTTAATACCCATTTCTTGACAAGCACGTAAGATTCTTAAAGCAATCTCACCACGATTAGCGATTAATATTTTGTCAAACATAAATTATTTTTTATCCAATGATAAACAGAGGTTCGCCAAACTCAACAGGCTGGCCATTTTCAACAAGAATCTTTTTAATTATTCCATCATGTTCAGATTCAATCTCATTTAGTAATTTCATAGCTTCGATAATACATAATACGTCACCTTTTTTTACAGTTGAACCAATTTCAACAAATGGTGAAGAATCTGGAGAAGCAGCTCGATAAAAGCTACCAACCATAGGAGAATTAAATGTATTTTCTACAATGGCTTTAGGAGCGTTTGTTTCTTCTATTTTCTCTCTCTCTTCTATTTTCTCTACTTTAGGTGAATTTAATTGTGATTGACTTTGAGTTATTTGTGGCTGATGCAGTGTTCCACTATTTCGGCTAATTTTAACTTTCTCTTCTCCCTCTGTTATCTCGAGTTCAGATATTCCAGACGTTTCAACTAAATCAATTAATTTTTTTAATTTTCTTAGATCCATAATTGCCTCTTTATTTATTTAATTTTGCTGCATAATTTAAAGCAGCACAATAACCTTCCGTACCTAATCCACTTATTACTCCAACTGCAATATCAGAGAAAAAAGATTGTTTTCTAAAGTCTTCACGAGCAAATACATTGGAGATGTGGACTTCAATAAATGGAATTTCCATAGCTGCAAGTGCATCTCTTATAGCAATTGAGCTATGCGTATAGGCCGCTGGGTTGATTATAATGAAATCACTTTTAAGGGATTGAATTTTATTTACAATTTCTGATTCACCATTGCTTTGAAATACTTCTATACTAAGACTTAAGTTAGAGGCTTCTTTTGTGAGAGTGTCATTGATATCATCTAATGTTAAAGTTCCGTAATATCCTGGTTCACGTTGTCCCAGTAAGTTTAAATTAGGACCATGGATAACTGTAATATTTTTGATTGCCATAATAAAGTTAAGATACAAAGTTAATGTTGAAAGGTGATTTTGACGAAAATAACAACATTTGTCTACACTTTAATGAATTTTAATGGACATTTATTTGATTACATCTTTTAGATAAGAATTTAATACTACCATATCTAATTTACCATAAAAGACTCTTTGTATCTTAGCATTTGGTTTAATTAATACAGTAAAAGGTAAAACCCCTCTATCATTCCCTAAGGATTTAGAGATTTCTACGCCTTTAATATCATTTGATATTAAGGATTCATAATTTATAGGAGTTTTACTTATAAATTTATTTACAGCGTCAATATCGTCAATAGCAATACCAACTAATTGGATATTATCGTTATCTCGAAATAATTTATTAAGCTCAGGTATTTCTTCAATACAGGGGGCACACCATGTTGCCCAGAAATTAACTAATAACCATTTATTTTTATATTGAGAATGTTGGATACTCTCATTATTTAAATTTTTACTTTCAGAATTAAAAAAAATCTTAGTTTCAGAATCACTTATGATGGGGGATAAATTTTTATTAAAATATACTCCAATAGAAGCACTAATAAAACCAATAATAATAATTAGAAATATAAATTTTATATTCTTCATTTTTTAATCCTTAAAAGTATTGAGGAAAATTCAGTTGCATTTTTAAAACCAATAGTGCGAAGTTCTTTGATTTCTTCTCCTTCAGAATCAAAGAAAATAATTCCGGGTGGCCCAAAGAGATCAAATTCTTTAAGAAGAAGCTGGTGCTCTTTTTTATTATCTGTGACATCAACTTGGAGTAATTCAAAATCACTTAATAAATTGCTTACATTTGGGTTATTAAAAGTAAATTTTTCATATTCTAAACAAGCAACACACCAGTCAGCATAAAAATCTAACATGATAGGTTTTTTATTTGTATCAGTTAGAAAATTTTTAAGTTCTGCAATATTATTAATAAGAGTGAATTTTTGTTTTGATTCATGATTAGAATTAATCCACATAGGTTTCATTTGAAAAATGATTAACCCGATCATAGTTAACCCAATGATGGTTAGGATTACTTTAGTTTTCATTTTATTTTTTTTATTAGACCAAATAATAAAAACAATAGACACGATAAGTATTAAGAAAAGGCTATAAAAAAATACTAACTCAGAAAGTAAAGGTCTAGTAATATAAATAGCCATAGCTAGTAATATAAAGCCTAATAGTCTTTTAATTATTATCATCCAAGGACCAGGCTTAGGAGTAATTTTAGTAGAAAAAATTCCAATAGCTAATAAAGGGGCACTCATTCCAAGACTCATAAAGAAGAGCGATGCTCCGCCAAGGATTAAATCGCTTGATTTACCAATATATAGAATCGCAGCTGCTAAGGGAGGGGCAACACAAGGACTTAGAATCAAAGAAGAAATTAGTCCGAGTACGAAGACATTGAGTGAGTTTTCTAATTTAAAACTTTGTAAAAAGTTAGTAATTTTGTTTTGTATTTTTGGGGGTAAGGTTAATTCGAACAAGCCAAACATAGCAATAGCAAAAATAAAATAAAGAAAACCAGCAAATAAAATAAAGTTTGTATTTTGTAAGCTTGAAGATAAGAGTGTTCCAGTAAGTCCTGCAATAATCCCAAGTAAAGTGTAAGTGAAGGTTATTCCTGCAACATAGCTCAATGTTAATCGAATCGAATTTTTTGGGTTAGAGGAAATAATAATCCCTGATAATATCGGAACCATAGGTAAAACACACGGAGTTAAAGATAATAAAAGTCCAGAAAGAAAAAATCCTAATAAAGTTAAAATGAAACTTTGATCAGAAAGTTTTGAGATAAGAATATCTGTTTCTGAATTAGTTACCCCTGAGGAATAACTTTTTATATTACTTGAATCAATAATTTTAGTAACTGGTGGGTAACAAAGCCCTTTTTCACTACATCCTTGATATTGAAGAATAATTTGGTATCTTTTAGAGAGCGGAGCTTTGGGAATAATTTTAATAGTTGTATCGTTATAAAAAACTTCTTGCTTTCCAAAAAATTCATCTTCTTTAATTTCCCCATTATCTTTAATTAGATCAAAATTTAAAATGGGATCTATTTTTATATCAATTTTATTTTTATATAAGTAATAATCTGTTGCAATTTTAAATTTAATATCTAATTGTTTTAAATCTTTAGAACTATAAATTTTAAATTTAAAAGCTTTATCAACAGGCAGAAAGTCACTTTTTTTATTATATAAAGATGAACTTTCACTATCAGCAAAAGAAAATGAAAAAATAAATAGCGAGAGAAAAGCAATGAAAAATAAATTTAAGTGTCGTTTCATATTTAAAGGTCTTTAATAAGGCTATAATTATAGTATTATTAAACAATTCTGTATTTAATTTAATTAGTGAATATCATAACTCAATACCTATGCGATCGATTCTTCTTTTCGGATTAATTCTTTTACCATTTGCTGAAATTTGGGGTTATTTCAGATTTGGAAGTCTTTATGGCTGGTGGTTCTTAATTTATTTAATAGTAATGGGAATTCTAGGTTGGAGACTTATCCAAGAAGAAAAAACTTTAGTTTTATCAAGATTTATGAGTATTATGGCGCATGGTGGGAATCCTATCGCTTTGATACTTGGGGCAGCAAAAAACTTAATGGCCGGGGGCTTATTTTTATTTCCTGGAATATTTACTGATATTATCGCTATTATCTTAATGCTAATTCCAATTCAAGAAAATACTGAAAGAAAAGAAGAGGGGGAAAGTAACCCTTTTGAAAATAAAGATCCAATTAATAAAAAAAATAATTCAAATAAAGGGGATGTAATTGAAGGCGAATATCGTCGTGAAGACGATCCAGAATAGAATATGTCTTATACAGTAACTTTAAAATCTTCAGGAAAAAAGTTTCAAATAAAGCCTAGCCAAACAATTTTAGAGGCAGCTACTATCGCAGGTATTAACATACCTTTTGGTTGTGGAGATGGAATGTGTGGGGCATGTAAAGGGCAACTTTTAGAAGGGGATGTAATGCTTGAAGGTTATCAAGAATCAGCGCTTACAGAAGAAGAAAGATCAGACGGATTAATTCTATGTTGTAAAGCATTGGCTACTGATAACATAATTATTAATATTAGAGGAGATGAAGTAGATGAGGGAGATGAAGTGGATAGAGTAAAAGTAGTTTCAGTAAGAGTTGAGACAGTAGAAAAATTAAATCAAGATATTATTAGAATGATTTTAAAACTCCAGGATAATGAGAAATTAAAATTCAAAGCAGGTCAATATTTAGAATTTATTATGGATGATGATTCTAGAAGAGCATTTTCATTAGCAAATCCACCTCATGAAAATTTATTAGAGCTTCATTTAAAACTTATTAAAGATGGTAAATTTACTCAATTTGTTTTTGAAAAAATGCAAGAAAAATCAATTCATAGAATTGAAATACCTATTGGTCAATTTTGTTTGAGGGAAAGTGATAAACCTATAATTTTTGTTGCAGGTGGGACAGGTTTTGCTCCTATAAAGTCTATTATTGAAGATATGATTTTTAATAAAATTAAAAGACCTATATTTTTATATAGAGGGGTGAATAATTTTGAAGATTTATATATGCATGACCTTCCTTTTTTATGGAAAAAAGACATTGATGATTTTACCTATATTCCAGTCTCTGAAAACAAATCTAAAGATAATAATCAATTAAGAATTGGTTTAGTTCACGAAGCTATTTTAGAAGACTTTCAATCTTTAAAAAATACTCAGGTTTATTGTTGTGGCACTCCAGGATTAGTAAAAACGTCTTTCGAGGCTTTTATTAAAAAAGGCTTACCAGAAGATGAATTCTTTGCAGATGGGTTTCCATTTGTTACACAAAAAAATAATTAATTTGCTAAAATAATATCGATTAATGATTTTGCACTTAAATCTTTTGTAACAATCACATTATCTAACTGAGATCCATAGTTACCATTTTTTAGAGAAAACTCGATCTTTTTATGGTTCACGATAAATTTTGTTTTATAGCCACCAATCCATTGTCCGGGTGATTGGTTAAGTTGAAATGCGCTGTCATAGCTAGTAATTAATATAAATATCTTAGTTGAATTTTTAAGTTCTTGGTTTAATTTTTTTTGGTTGATGGTTAAATAATTTCTAATATAGCATTCACCATAATCTACTTTGGCACCTTTTTCTTCAAGTAGGTTCTTTAAAGTTTCACGACCGCCTGTACCTCTGATAATTAAAACTTTTTTATCCTGAAGCTTATCAAAAATTTTATTTTTAATTAAATGCTCAGAGTCAAAGTTTTCCTCGGGGCAAAATACATTAATATTGAACTGATTTTTAAGAGCTTCTCGGGTCTTAGGTCCAACACTAGAAAAAATAATATCATTTGGCATTTTTATTTTAAGATTTTTAATACGCTTCGCAAAATAATGAACAGCGTTAGTGCTAATAAAAATTACATGTTGATAGCTATCTAAATTACTAAGAGTTAAATCAAATTTGGAATAATCTGCAAGAGGCTTAATTTCAGTTAAAGGGTAGTTTAGTAATAAAATATTTTCATTTTCTATATCTTTAAATAAAGTAATATTTTTTTCATAAGGCCTAGTAGATATGAGGGCAATATTTTTTTTTGAAGTATTTAAACTCATAGGCTTGATAAAATATCCTTTGCTCCCTTGTCAATTAGAATCTGACTGAGAGCTTTTCCGAGTTTATAAAAATCTGACTTTTGTCCCTTCACTTCAGCATGAATAATCTTAGAGCCATCGGGCATTGCAACAAACCCTTTGATTACAAATTTATTATCCGATATTGATGCATGCGCACCTAATGGAACACTGCAACTTCCTGCTAGGGTTCTGCTGACCACTCTTTCTGCTAAAATACACCTTGAAGTATCAGCATCGTTTAGAATTTTAAGTACTTTATTAAGTTCTTCATTTCCTGAAAGTACTTCAATTCCTAAGGCTCCCTGCCCTACAGATGGAATACTAATCTTAGTCTCTAAATATTCTTTGATTCGATTTTTTAGGTCTAATCGTATTAGCCCCGCAGCTGCTAGGATTATTGCGCCGTATTGGTTTTTATCTAATTTATTTAAACGAGTTTGTAAATTTCCCCTTAAGGGCTTAATAATTAGATTTGGATATTTTGCTTTAATCTGACTTTGTCGCCTAAGACTTGAGGTACCAATAATTGAGCCTTTTGGCATATCATCTAGGGAATCAAAATTATTTGAAATAAAGGCATCTCTTGGATCTTCTCGCTCACTGATTGCTATAAGTTGAAATTTGTCAGGAATATCCATTGGTAAGTCTTTCATCGAATGAACAGCTAAATCAGCCTTTTTTTCTAATAAGGCTTGTTCAAGTTCTTTAATAAATAACCCTTTACCACCAATAGTCGCTAACGATTGATTTATTAAAGTATCCCCCTGTGTCTTAAAGCCTTTAATATTTATTTCAATGTCGGGATAGAGTTTGATAATTTTATATTTAATGTGCTCTGCTTGCCACATAGCAAGTGGACTTTCCCTTGATGCAATTGTAATTTTTTTGATTGTCATTATTTTAGATTTTAGCACAGAGATTATTCGGAGATTAATCATATGATTCATGATTTTCATATATAATTCATTGGGTTAATGAATTAAATTAAATTGAAATGAAAAAAAATATAAAAAAGTGGTCTGAAAGGTTCTCTGAACCAACTAGTGAAATTGTGAAAAGGTATACAGCATCAGTTAATTTTGATCAAAGATTGGCTATGTTTGATATCGCAGGATCCATTGCGCATGCAGAAATGTTAAATAAGCAGAAAGTAATATCTGCTACAGATCTAAAATTGATTAAAAAAGGTTTAAATCAAATTAAGAAAGAAATCATTGATCAAAAATTTAAATGGTCAATTGACCTAGAGGATGTTCATTTAAATATAGAAAAAAGATTAACGCAAATAGTTGGTAAAGCAGGGGAAAAACTTCATACAGGAAGGTCTAGGAATGATCAGGTTACAACTGATATGAGACTTTATCTGAGAGAGGTTGTGGATAGAACTATTAATCAAATTAACTTTTTACAAAAAGTGATATTAACTTTAGCTGAAAAAAATATAATGACAATCATGCCAGGTATGACACATTTGCAAGTGGCACAACCTGTAAGCTTTGCACATCATTTGCATGCTTATTGTGAAATGCTGGAAAGAGATAAATCAAGATTTCAAGATGCTAGGAAAAGGATTAATATGCTACCATTAGGGTCTGCGGCCTTGGCAGGAACCTCTTTTCCAATTGACAGAAAATTTATTGCTAAAGTACTTAAATTTGATGGGCTAATGGAGAATTCTATTGATGCAGTATCCGATAGAGATTTTTTAATTGAATTTAATGCAAATGCATCCCTTTTGATGACCCATTTATCAAGATGGTCAGAAGAGTTAATTATGTGGTCCAGTCCATTTTTTGAATTTATTGAAATTTCAGATAGTTTTTGTACTGGTTCGAGTATTATGCCTCAGAAAAAAAATCCTGATGTTCCTGAATTAGTTAGAGGTAAAACTGGAAGAGTTAATGGACATCTAGTTAGTTTATTGACTTTGATGAAAGCTCAACCACTTGCTTACAATAAAGATAATCAAGAAGATAAGGAGCCAATTTTTGATGTAGCTGATACGATTTCAGATACTCTTAATATTTTTGCTGAAATGGTTTCTAAATTAAAAGTATTTCCTAAGAATATGGAACTTGCTGCGTTAAAAGGGTACCCAACAGCGACAGATTTAGCTGATTATTTAGTAAAAAAAGGCATGACATTTAGAGTAGCCCATGGGGTTGTGTCTAAAGCAGTTAAGTTCGCAATTGGTCAGCAATCTGATTTATCTGAACTTAAATTAAAAGATTTACAAAAGTTTAGTAAATTAATTGATAAGGATGTCTATAATTATTTGACTTTAAAGGGCTCTATTATTTCAAGAAAACATATCGGTGGTACAGGATTTAATACAGTTAAATTAGCAATTAAGCGAGCAAAATCTAAACTATCTAAATAAATTACTTAAATCATATCCAGCTGCAGTAGTTAATTGTAAAATTTCGTCCACTGATCTTTTTCCAGATTCTGATAATGCCCACAACATACTAGACCTTGTTCCTGTTCTACAATAGGCAAATATTGGTTTTTCAGCATTATCATAATAATCACTAAATTGGTCGATATCATTTTGTGAAATTTGGCCCCCAATAACAGGTTGGTGTATGAAATTTAAACCATTTTCAATGACTTTATCTCCAATACTTTTGACTGTGACTTGGTTTTGTTCTTCATTATCAGGACGATTACAAAAAATAGTTTTAAAACCTGCTTCTTTTAATTTTATTATGTCCTCTTCAACGATTTGATCAGAAACAACATATTCATCAATAATTTTATTTAACATCATAATTTTAGCCCCTTAAAAAAATTTGTAAAAGTTCGTTTAGATATCTTTGTCCTAGAATAGTTGGTTTAATCCTACCATTAATTTCTGTAATCAACCGTTTCTCTTTTGCTACTGATAACTCTTTTTTAATTTCACTTATTGGTAAGAATGTTTTTTCTTCAAAAGAATTAATATCAAAACCATCGTTTAGCCTCAATGAGTTCATCATAAATTCGAACACACTATCGTTAGTCGTAAGAAGTCGATTTTCATCAAAATAATTATTTCCATTAATTGCAGAAATATAATATTTTGGATTTTTATGGCAAGCATAACGACGTATTGATTTTTTCGAGGTTATTTTAGTGTGGGCCCCGGCACCTATACCTAAATAGTCACCAAAATTCCAGTAATTTAGATTGTGGCGACATTGACTTCCTATTTCAGCATATGCAGACGTTTCGTAATGTTTAAAATTTGCATATTTTAATTTTTCGCTCACCAAATCAGAAAGTTCAGCACTCTTGTCTTGATCAGGAATATCAGGAGGGTGTTTGAAGAAAAAAGTATTAGGTTCTATTGTAAGGTGATAATAAGATATGTGAGAAGAGCCAATATCTAGAGCCATTTTAATATCATTATTTAGTTCTAACTTTGTTTGGCCTGGAAGTGCAAACATTAAATCAATATTAACCTCATTAAATAATTTAATAGCTAGGTTTGCTGCTTCTATGGCCTCTTTTTGATTATGAATCCTTTCTAGATTTTTTAAATGTTTTTCATTAAAACTTTGTATCCCTAAAGATATTCGATTAATACCAACATCTCGATATCCATAAAAATATTGTTTATCTATAGTTCCAGGATTTGCCTCAATAGTAATCTCACAATCTTCTTTGAGCCCATATTTATCTTTAATTTTACCAATAATTTTTTCAAATGTTGCAGGACTAAATAAACTTGGTGTCCCACCTCCAAAAAATATTGAATGTATTGGCCTTTGAGAATCAAAGTTAAAATTTTCTATCTGTTTTATTAAAGCATTTGTATAAATTACCTCATTATTTTTAATATCTTGGCCTTTAAACTCATGAGAATTAAAATCGCAGTAAGGACATTTATGAATGCACCATGGAATATGGATATAAACTGAAAGAGGTATAGGATCTTTTTTAGTCAATGAAATAAACCAAACTAACTTATTTCTTTAATGGATTATGAAGGCCATCAACTAAGTCGTGAAGTGTTTTTTTTAATTGCTCATCAGATACTTCCATCAATAAACCATCTTCAAAAGCATCTTGAGCAATTTGTTTTAATTCATCAAAGTTTTCTTTCATAACTTTAATTTTCTCTGAACAAGAGATGAGCGAATTATCTTTTCTAAGCCAAATAGGCCAATGATTATCTTTTTTCATAATAGAGTATTTTAAGTTTTTGTTTTAATTTTTGCAAAGCCTTTCCCCGATGACTTATTCTATTTTTTAATTCAGGCGAAAGTTCTGCAGCTGACTGATTTGTTCTATAGTCCATAAAAATTGGATCATACCCAAAACCATTGAACCCTTTCCGTACTTTTAAAATTTCTCCTTGCCATACTCCTTCTGTAATAATAGGTTGAGGGTCGTAATGATTTTTAATAAAAACAATTGCACAGTAGTAATGAGCACGCCGGTTTTTTTTATTATCTAATTCACTTAATAATTTATTATTATTGTCTTCATCGTTTCTATTTTCTCCAGCAAATCGAGCCGAAAAGATACCTGGTTGACCATCAAGAGAATCAACACAAATGCCAGAATCATCTGCTATTGCCGGAAGGTTTGTTTGTTTGGATGCAAATCTTGCTTTAATTAAAGCATTTTCAATAAATGTATTAAATGGTTCTTCACAAGATCTTACACCTAAATAGGATTGAGGAATAATCTCAATTGGTAAGTCGGAGAGTAAAGCTTTTATTTCTAGCAACTTGTTTTCGTTACCTGTAGCTATAACAATTTTTTTCATTCTATTAATCTATAAAATAAGTGAATTTTGTATATCAGTTAATTGCTTAATACCATGTTCAGCAATATCAATTAAATTATTCATTTGATCACGAGTAAACGCTTTGCCTTCTGCAGTTCCTTGAATTTCAATAAATTTTCCACTACCAGTCATTACAATGTTCATATCCGTATCACATGTTGAATCCTCTAAATAATCTAAGTCAAGTAGAATTTCTGAGTTTTTGATTCCAAGGGAAATGGCGGCTATAGAATCAATAATTGGGGAATTTTTTATAATTCCTTTATCAATAATATTTTGTATTGCATCATATAAAGCTATGTAGGCTCCAGTAATACTTGCTGTTCTCGTCCCTCCATCAGCTTGAATAACATCACAATCAATTTTAATTGTTATTTCCCCCAATTTTTTAAGGTCAATAATTGATCTTAAACTTCTTCCAATTAATCTTTGAATTTCTTGAGTTCTTCCAGATTGTTTACCTTTTGAGGACTCCCTGGCCATTCTTATTGATGTTGATCTAGGGAGCATCCCATATTCAGCTGTAACCCAACCTTGGTTTTTACCTTTTAGAAAAGAAGGAACATTTTCCTCAATACTAGCAGTACAAATTACATGAGTATCGCCACATGTAATAAGAACAGAGCCTTCTGCATGCTTAGTATAATTTCTTATAATTTTTATAGAACGTAGCTCATTATTTTTTCGTTGAGATAGTCGCATGCAATTCCTTTATTTAATTCATTAGAAAGTAATTATAATCTATTGGCATATTTAAATATAAGTAGATTTACTTATTCACTAGAAAAAATGTTTATAACCATAATAGAGATTAGATTGTTAAAATAGGTGTAAATATTAATTAAAGAGTGATTATGATTTCAAGTATGACAAGTTTTTTCTTTGGTGAGTGCAAAACCGAATACGGTAATTTAGTACTCGAAATTAAAACGTTAAATAGTCGTTATTTTGAGATTCAATTGAAGCTTAGCGAAGAACTTAAAACTCTTGAACCGAAAATACGTGATCAAATTTTAAAAAGTATTAATCGAGGAAAAGCTGAGTATAAAATTTATCTTAAAACATTTGAAGGTGATTTAGACACAAAAAATTTAGATTTTAAAGAGATTAAGAATTTGATTAAGACTTCTGAAAAAGTTTCATCATTCATTGATACACCTCAGTCTATAAATCCTCTTGAATTAATAAGATTTGCAGGAGTTAAAAAAAATAAATTAGATGTAAAAAAAATAGAAAAAGCTCTTTTAAAATATTCAGCACAAGCTCTTGATAAGCTAGTTGAAGATCGAAAAAGAGAAGGATCAAAAATAAGAAAAATAATCATAGCCAAATTGAATTTAATAGAAAAATTAGTCTTAAAAGTAAAAAAAATCATGCCATTAGCTATTAAATCGCATCAAGATAAAATTAAGGCTAAATTTAATGCTGCATTAATTGATGTTGACCAAGATCGACTGAAACAAGAATTTCTATTTTTTGTTCAAAAAGGAGATGTTGAGGAAGAATTAGACAGATTGGTGGCGCATACTTCAGAACTGAGAAGATTATTAAATAAATCTGAGCCTGTAGGAAAAAAAATAGATTTTTTGATGCAAGAATTTAATAGGGAAGCAAATACATTAGGTTCAAAATCAATTTCAATAAATATTTCAAAAATATCGGTTGATTTAAAAGTTTTAATTGATCAAATTAGAGAACAAATACAAAATATAGAATAGATCATATGAAATTAAAAAAAGGAAACTTATTCATCATTACAGCTGCTTCTGGAGCAGGTAAAACTTCTTTGGTTAAAGCTTTGGTATCTGATAATCTTAGCATAAAGGTTTCGATATCTTATACAACCAGAAATCCAAGAGTTGGAGAAAAAGATGGAAAAGATTATTTTTTCATTGATGAGATAAATTTTAAAAAAATGGCTGAGAATAATGAGTTTTTGGAGATGGCAAAATGTCATGGTTCATTTTATGGCACTTCAAAGGTATCAGTTCAAGAGGCACTTGAGACAGACAAAGATATTATTTTAGAGATTGATTATCAAGGAGCATTTAGCGTTAAAAAATTATTTCCATCAGCTATTAGTATTTTTATAATTCCTCCATCAATTGATGCTTTAGAAAATAGACTTCATAATCGAGGGCAAGATAGCGATAAAGACATAAAATTAAGAATTGCTGCTGCAAGAAATGAAATGAGTCATTTGGAAAAATTTGATTATGTTACAATTAATGACAATTTCGAAAAAGCTTTGTTTGACCTTAAAACAATTATAAATTTTAAACCGGAAGCGTCGAAACTTAAGACTAAAAACCAAATTTTAAATTATAAGAATTTAATTGATGGGCTAAAAAGATAAACTAGAGGAAATATTTAAATGGCAAGAATTACAGTAGATGATTGTTTAGAACAAATACCGAATAGATTTCAATTAACTTTAGTAGCTGCTTATCGTTCAAGGCAGCTTGCAAACGGAGTAGAGCCTCTTATCGATGTTACTGGATTAAATGATAAGTCTTCTGTTATAGCATTAAGAGAAATTGCACAGGGATTAATTGGCCCTGACATTCTAAGAAAAAGTACAACTTAATAAGGTATTTTTTTATTAAAATATGCTTGCTAAACTAAATGGTTAAAGCCGCTCAAAAAAATAAGGCCGAAAAACTACATAAAGTTACTTCTCCACTTTTACCTGCAGATACAAAAGATTCAAAACTTACAAAACTATTAAAAGTCTACCTTTCACAGAAAGAAATCGAATTAGTTTGGAAGGCATATCGTTATAGTGATAAAGCTCATACGGGACAAAAAAGAGTAGGTGGGGAGGCTTATATTTCCCATCCAGTTGCAGTAGCATGTATTGCATCTGAATTTCATTTGGATGGAGCATCAATTCAGGCAGCATTACTTCATGATGTAGTTGAAGACACCCCTTCAACAGCCGACGATATCAAAAAAATATTTGGCACACAGGTTGCTAAATTAGTTGATGGCCTATCAAAGCTGGATAAAGTTCAATTTGAAGATGACACAGAAGCTCAAGCAGAAAATTTTAGAAAAATGCTTCTTGCGATGTCACAGGATGTCAGAGTGATTTTAATAAAACTTGCAGATCGTTTGCATAATATGCAAACACTAGAACCTTTAAAGCCAAAAAAAAGAAGAGCAATTGCTCAAGAAACTTCAGATATATATGCCCCTATTGCTAATAGACTCGGTTTAAATAATGTATATCAAGAATTAGAAGATTTAAGTTTTAAATATATTCATCCCTTAAGATGTAAGACTATAAAGAAGGCAATTATTGCTAGTCGTGGCAATAGAAAAGAAATTATTCAAAAAACACTTAAAGCAATAGAGGAAAAATTAAAAAAATCCGATTTAAAAGCAACTATTACTGGCCGTGAAAAAAATCCTGCGAGTATTCATAGAAAAATGTTAAAAAAACATACTAATTTTTCAAAAATTAATGATATTTATGGCTTCAGAATAATTGTTAACAATTTAGACGAATGTTATTTAACATTGGGAGCCCTTCATGCTTTGTATAAACCCATCCCTGGTAAATTTAAAGATTATATTGCTATCCCAAAAGCTAATGGTTATCAATCACTTCATACAACATTATTTGGACCATTCGGTATGCCATTTGAGATTCAAATTCGATCAGATAATATGCATAAATTGGCAGAAGCTGGTGTAGCTGCTCATTGGCTATATAAAACCGAAGATGCTCATGTAACAGAACTTCAACAACAAACAAACCAATGGTTAAAAAGGTTACTTGAAATTCAAACTGAAAGTAGCGATTCATTTGAATTTTTAGAACACCTGAAGATTGATTTATTCCCTGATGAAGTATACGTATTCTCTCCAAAAGGAAAGATTTTTGCCCTTCCTAAGGGCTCGACAACAATTGACTATGCATATGCAGTTCATACTGTAGTTGGAAACAGTGCTATGGCGGCAAAAATAAATCAAGAGTTAACTCCTTTGAGGGCAGAGATTTCAACAGGTGATCATATTGAAATTATCACAGCTTCTGTCGCAAAGCCAAATCCAGCTTGGTTAAATTTTGTTATTACTCCTAAAGCACGTTCTCAAATAAGGTTATATCTTAGATCTGCTGAAACTAAAGAACTTATTATTTTAGGAAAAAGTATGTTAAATAATGCACTTAAAGCTTTTCATGTTGCTCCGTCTTCAATTAAAAAAAGGCACTGGGATAAAATAATCTTAGATTATCATTTAGAATCTAAAGATAATATTCTTATAGATATTGCTTTGGGTAAGAGAGTTAATGTGATGGTTGCTCATCAACTTACGAATATAATAGACGGAGCTAAACAAACTAAAAAGCAAACAAAATTTTTAGATGTAATAACTATAAAAGGTTCTGAGGGAATGGCCATAAAGTTAGCAATTTGTTGCCACCCAATACCTGGCGATCCAATATTAGGTTTTATTAATAAAGATAAAGGGTTAATAATTCATACTCACGATTGCCTTGCAATTCGAAATTTTAAATTAGATCATGAAAAGTGGCTCGATGTCGAATGGGAACCAAACCCGGAAGCTTATTTTAATGTTAATTTAAATATATTAGTCATAAATGAGCGTGGCGTATTAGCAAAAATTACATCAGTAATTGCAGACTCTGAAGCTAATATAGATAATATTTCTGTTGATGAAGGGGATGGAAGTTCTTTTTCAAATTTAAGATTTATAGTTCAAGTCAAGAATCGAACACATTTAGCAGACTTAATAAGAAATTTAAGAAAAATTACAAAAATTAATAAAATCAATCGTGTAAAATCTATGCATTAAAAATAAGGAAAAGTCATGAAAAAAATATCTATAAATTCAAAAAATGCACCGGAGGCCATTGGGCCTTACAGTCAAGCAATTCGAAAAGGAAACATAGTTTTTCTATCTGGACAGATACCATTAGACCCTAAAACTATGGAATTAGTGGATGGTATAGAAGGTCAAATAAAGCAAGTATTTGAAAATTTAAGTCAAGTCATAAAGGCAGCAGATGCAAGTTTTGATGACGTAGCTAAATTAAATATTTATTTAACTGATTTATCACATTTTGTTTTAGTAAATGAAATTATGCAGACGTATTTTACTGAGCCTTTTCCAGCAAGGGCAGCAATTGGAGTTGCATCTTTACCAAAAGGATCTTTAGTTGAGGCTGATGGATTTTTAGTTTTAGAGTAATGAGGTAAGTATTAAAATTGCCAAAACAAATATTCACTGAACTACAACTAAAAAAATTAAAAAGGTTAGGGATTTTAAATACCCTAGATTTACTTCTTCATCTTCCGATCAGGTATCTAGATGAAACAAAAATTGATCTGATAAAAAATATACGACCTGGAACAATGTATCAAATTGAGGGTAAAGTAATTAGTAAAGAAGTTTCATACCGACCGAGAAAAAGTTTAACTGTTTATGTGCAAGATGATACTGGTGACTTAAAGTTAAGATTTTTGAATTTTTATCCAAGTCAAATCAAACAATTTGAAGTTGGTAAAATTTTAAGGATTTATGGAGAGATAAAATCGAGTTCATTTTTATTTGAAATGATTCACCCTCAATACGAGTTTATTTCAAAGGATACTCCACTTAAAAATTTTTATACCCCAGTTTATCCTGCAACTGAAGGATTATCTCAAAAGTTAATTTTTAAATTAGTTCAAAAAGTGTTCGAACATGAAAATTTAGTCGAGCAGTACCCCGATCTTTTTGGCGACTTATATGTAGAAAGAAATCTTCCATCATTATTAGAAACATTGAAATTGATTCATAAGCCTAGAAAAGAATATAAGAAGGAACTCTTCGATGAAAAAAAGAGTATTTTTCATCGAAGATTAATTTATGATGAATTACTTGCACATCAATTTTTCTTTCGTGGTAAATACCATGAAAATAAGTCTTATAAATCAAAACCAATTTTATATTCAAATAGTGCACATAAAAATTTTTTAAATAACTTAGAGTTCAAATTAACAAATCAACAACAATCTTCATTTTTAGAGATTAAGAATGATTTAAATCAAAGTCACCCAATGAACAGGCTTCTTCAAGGAGACGTAGGTAGCGGCAAAACAGTTGTTGCAGCAATGGCAGCTTTACAAGTAATAAATTCTGATTTTCAAGTTGTATTTATGGCTCCAACTGAGATTTTAGCCGAACAACATTTTGAAAAACTTAATTTTTGGTTTGCTAGGCTAGGAATTCACGTTGAATTGTTAATAGGGAGTATGAACACTAAATTAAAAGATAAATCATATGAAAGAATAAAAAGCGGGCAAGCTAAACTTGTTGTTGGTACTCATGCATTAATTCAAGAAAAGGTAGATTTTAAATTCATTGGTTTTTATATCATTGATGAACAACACCGTTTTGGAGTAAATCAAAGATTAGCTTTAAGGAAAAAAAGTATACTAAATAAAAATTTTGAACCGCATCAGTTAATGATGAGTGCGACACCAATTCCAAGAACATTAGCAATGAGTTATTTTGCTGATATGGATATATCAATAATTAATGAAATGCCTCCGGGAAGAAAAAGTGTAATAACAAAAGTATTATCAAGTGAAAAAAGAAATCAAATATTAGATACAATTAATCAAAATTGTTTTGATGGTAATCAGGTTTATTGGGTATGCCCTTTAATTGAGGAAAGTGAAACTTTGCAGCTTGAAACCGCAGAGAAAACATACCATGATTTATCAAATTATTTTTCAAATCACAAAGTAGGATTAATTCATGGACGGCTGTCTTCTAACGATAAAAAAATTATCATGGAAGATTTTAAAAAAAATAAGATTAAAATTATAGTGGCAACTACTGTAATTGAAGTAGGAGTAGATGTTCCAAATGCAACATTGATGGTCATAGAGAATGCGGAAAGAATGGGCCTTACACAATTACATCAGTTACGAGGAAGAATTGGACGAGGCGATAAGAAAAGTATATGTATATTACTGTATCAAAAGAAACTATCTAATATAGCTAAACAGAGGCTCAAGATTATATATGAAAATATTGACGGCTTTAGGATTGCTGAGGAAGATTTAAAATTAAGGGGGCCAGGAGAGGTCTTAGGATTACGGCAGAGCGGTCTTCCATCATTAAGAATCGCAGATTTAAATCGAGACCAAGAATTATTAAGTATCGCAAAGAAGGATGCAGATCTTCTTTTAGAAAATTTCTCTAAAGATGTACCAACACATATTAATCGTTGGCATAAAAACTATCAAGATTTAGGAAGGTCATAAGTCTATAATGTGGACCAAAAATATTAAAATAGATAGTAAATTAAAGTTGTGGCTTTTAGATATGAAATCTTTAAGTTACCGGATTAGAAGTATTGCAAAGCTTGAAATTATTCCTGTTAAAACAAGTGTAAAAAATATTTTTCTTAATGAAAAGAAAGAGCTTGGTAATATTAAATCAGAGCATTTATATCTTAGAGAAGTTTTGATTTATGCAGATAAATTACCAATTATGTATGCAAGGACAGCTTTACCTTTGAAATATTTGAGAGGTTTCTGGCATAAAATAAAAAAATTAAATAATAAACCATTAGCAGATATTGTATTTGAAAGAAAAATGATAAAGCGATCAGATTTTAAATTTAAGAAGCCATCTATAAATGATGAATTTTCTAGAAAAGTAACAATATTAAATTTAAAAAATATCAAAATACTTGCTACAAGACAATCAACATTCCAAAATAAGAATAAAAAAGTAGTATTAACAGAGGTTTTTTTTAATAATTTCGAAAAATTTGATTATTTAGATGAATAAATTTAGTTCTTTATTAATTTTAACAAGAATTAACAAACCAATCGGTATTTTTTTATTACTGTGGCCTACACTATGTGCAATTTTGCTGGCCTCAGAAGGAATTCCTAATATAAAAATATTATTTATTTTTATATTAGGAACAATTTTAATGAGATCTGCAGGATGTGTAGTAAATGATTTACTTGATCATAAATTAGATTCTTTTGTAGAAAGAACAAAAAGTAGACCGATTGCATCTGGTTTAGTGAGCGTTAAGGATGCAATAATACTGCTAATTTTATTATTAATACCTTCTTTTGTTCTTGTAATTCAATTAAATTATTTAACTATCTTGATTTCATTTTTTGCACTTATATTTTCATTAACCTATCCTTTAACTAAAAGATTTTTTACTATTCCTCAACTTTATCTTGGTGTAACTTTTGGATTTGGTATCTTAATGGCTTTTTCTGCTATTCAAAACACAATTCCATTAGAGGCTCAAATATTATTTGTTGCTAATATTTTTTGGGCTTTTGCTTATGATTCTCATTATGCAATTAGCGATATGAAAGATGATAAAAAATTAAATATTTATTCTGCCCCATTAACATTTAATAAAAAGATAGTTTTGATGATTACACTAAGTTATTTTTTTATGTTTTTAAGTTTATTTATCATCGGGGGTTTAAATAAATTTACTATTATATTTTATTTTTTATTAAGTTTAGCTATGTTAGTTTCAATGTATGGATGTTTTGAAGGTAGATCTATGGATCCAGAAAAAAATTTCAAAGCTTTCTTAAGGAACAATTATGTTGGCCTTATTATATTTATAGGATTTCTCTCTCAAATATAAAAATACAATTTTACCAAGTTAAAAATTGACATGAAGGGCTAAAATAGACTAAAATTCTGATCTTATTTTTTTTAATACAAATTGGCAGTTTATAAGATGAAAACTTTTTCAGCTAAATCACATGAAGTTAAAAGAGACTGGCTATTGGTTGATGCTACAGATGCTACTTTAGGTAGGCTAGCGAGTGCAATAGCTCATAGGCTAAGAGGGAAGCACAAAGCTATTTATACTCCTCATGTTGACACTGGAGATTATGTTGTTGTAATCAACGCTGATAAATTAATTGTTACCGGCAATAAAGAAGATGGCAAAATCTATCATAGGCATTCTGGCTTTCCTGGTGGATTATATTCAACAAACTTTAAAAAATTACAAGAAAAATTTCCAGGTAGAGCTCTAGAAAAAGCAGTAAAAGGAATGTTACCAAAGGGTCCTTTAGGTTATGCCATGGTAAAAAAAATGAAAGTTTATGCGGGAAGTGATCATAATCATTCAGCTCAACAGCCACTACTAACAACTTTATAATTTAGGATATTTTTGATGATAGGTAAATATTATTATGGTACAGGAAGAAGAAAAAGTTCTATAGCGAGAGTATTCATTCAGCCTGGTAAAGGAAATATTTTAATTAACAATAAGCCTATGGCTGAGTATTTTTCAAGGTACACCTCGCAAATGATCATGAAGCAACCATTGGAATTGACAAATAATACCTCAACATTTGATATAAAAGTTAATGTTGTTGGTGGAGGTGAATCTGGACAAGCTGGAGCAGTAAGACACGGAATTACAAGGGCTTTAATGGATTATGATATAGAACTTAAGTCTGATTTATCTAAAGCAGGCTATGTAACTCGAGATGCTCGTGAAGTTGAACGTAAAAAAGTTGGATTACGAAAAGCAAGGCGTGCCAAACAGTTTTCAAAACGATAAAATTTTGAAATTTGAAAAAGCCGCTTTTAGCGGCTTTTTTTTCAACTAGATTAATTATTAACAATGTAGAATAGCTCATATCTATGGATAAAAAAGTAAACATAAGTATTGTTGGCGGGTCCGGTTATACCGGCATTGAATTATTAAGACTATTGTGTCTTCATCCCAATGTGCAGATTCACCATATTACCTCTAGAAAAGATAGTGGAAAATTTGTACATGATATTTACCCTTCGTTAAGAAGCATAATAAGTCATAAATTTGTAAATCCTGATGATATTGATCTTAAAGAATCAGATTTAGTATTTTTTGCTACTCCTAATGGAGTAACAATGAAATATGCTAAAGATTTAATAGACAATGGAATTAAAGTTATAGATTTGGCTGCAGATTTTAGGATTAAAAATATAAAAGAATGGGAAAAATCATATGAAATGACCCATGAATGTCCTGATATTGTGGAAAAAGCTGTTTATGGACTTCCGGAAGTAAATAGAAATCAAATTAAAAATGCTCAACTTGTGGCAAATCCAGGATGTTATCCAACAGCAATTCAACTAGCATTAATACCTTTATTGAAAAAAAGCTTAATAGATCCACTTTCAATTATAGCTGATGCAAAATCTGGTATTAGTGGAGCAGGCAAAAAAGCCGAAACAGATCTTTTGTTATCAGAGGCAAATGAAAATTTTAAAGCTTATGCTTTAACTGGGCATAGGCATCAACCCGAAATTGAAGAAAACTTAAGCAATAACTCATCAATCGAAAGAATTAAAGTTTTATTTGTACCTCATCTTTTGCCAATAGTAAGAGGAATTCACGCTACAGTATATGTAAATTGTATTAAAGATTTTGATCCATCAGTTATTTTTAATAAATTTTACGATAAAGAGCAATTTGTTGATATTATGGGAGCAAATTCATGCCCTGAAACTAAATCTGTAAGAGCTTCTAATATCTGTAGAATATCGTTTTATAAGGTACCCGATACTCAACAATTGGTAATTTTATCTGTTATAGATAATTTAGTAAAAGGTGCTGCGGGGCAAGCAATACAAAATATGAATATAATGATGGGATGGAAGGAAAATATGGGCTTAGAATTAATACCATTAATGCCATAATTGAATGAAAAATAGATCAAAAAAGAGAAATTATAAATTAACTGGAAATACAGCTAGAATCAAGACTGGTAGTGCATGGCCTAGTTATTTTTTAATAGCGATATTTTTTCTTTTTACTGGAACTGGAGCTGCATATTATGTTTTTGATGGCGGCAAATCAATTAAATTTTTACTTACAATAGATGAATTAAGAAATTTTAATAATGTACAAGAAAAAGAATTACTCGAGTTGAAATTGGAGTTACAGATGTCTCAGATTTCATATGAAAAAATTGCCACAGCATTAAAAAGAACAAAAGAAGAAAATACTGAATTAAAAGAAAGCGTTTTATTTTATGAAAAGATTGTAGGAAAGAGAAGGTAATTTATGTTATTCAAGAAAAAAAAGAAACTAGGAGCCATAGATACCCTTATAGATAAGGATATTGTTATCAGAGGTAATACTTCATATTCAGGTGGTTTGAGACTGGATGGAAAGATAAATGGCGATCTAACAGTTGTTGAAGATTCTGGCGGGACTCTTATTATGGGGGAAAAAAGTAGAATAAGAGGTAGTGTTATTGTTGAAACAGCTATTATTGCTGGTGAGATTATTGGTGATGTTAAATGTTCTGATTATATAGAATTACAGCCTAGCTCTGTTATTAAAGGTAATATTGAGTATAATTCTATTGAGATACATGCAGGAGCAATAGTTAATGGAGAACTAAAGCAGATGAATAAGGTCCTGATCAATAAGGTACAAAAAAAATTACCTTTAAAAAAAGACAAGAAAGTTATAGGAGATGCAAATGACAGCTGAAATTAAAATGCCAACACCAATTAATTTTACTGATAATGCAGTGAATAAAGTTAAGGAATTAATAGCAGAAGAAGGTTCACCTGATCTCAAATTAAGAGTGTTTGTAAGTGGTGGTGGATGCTCTGGTTTTCAATATGGCTTTACCTTTGAAGAGGTAATTAATGAGGATGACACTCAAGTTGTTAAAGATTCAGTTACTTTATTAGTAGATCCAATGAGTTTGCAGTATTTAACTGGTGCTGAGATTGATTATCAGGATAACGTTCAAGGATCACAATTCGTAATTAAAAATCCTAATGCAACTACGACTTGTGGTTGTGGTTCTTCTTTTTCTGCTTAAAGATTAGGAACATCTCTCCTTAGCTTTCCAGTATAGATTTGTCTTGGTCGGCCTATTTTTGAATTTTCATTGAGATTCATTTCATTCCAATGAGCAACCCAACCCGCTGTTCTTGCTAATGCAAATACTGCTGTAAACATTGAGTTAGGTATGCCTAACGCTTTCATTACAATACCAGAATAGAAATCTACATTAGGGTACAATTTTTTCTTAACAAAATACTCATCTTCTAGTGCAATTTTTTCTAATTTTAAAGCTAGCTTAAATATAGGATCGTTTCTTAAGCCAAGTTCATCTAAAACTTCATGGCATGTAGCTTTCATTATGATAGAGCGAGGATCCTTATTTTTATAAATACGGTGGCCAAATCCCATCAATCGAAATGAATCTGTTTTATCTTTTGCTCTTTTAATATATTCATTGATTCGCCCTTCATTTCTGATTTCACTAAGCATTTTTAGGGTTGCTTCATTTGCTCCGCCATGAGCAGGTCCCCATAAAGATGCAATTCCAGCAGCAATACAGGCAAAAGGATTAGCCCCTGATGATCCAACAAGTCTAACAGTAGAAGTTGAAGCATTTTGTTCGTGATCAGCATGTAAAATAAGAATCTTTTCAAAAGCTTTTGATATAACTGGATTCTGAATATATTTAGAATTGGGGGTACAAAACATCATATTAAGAAAATTTTCTGAGTAACTAAGATTATCCTGAGGGTAAACAAAAGGGCGCCCCTGACTGTAGGCGAAACTCCATGCTGCAATCGTTGGTACTTTAGCAATTAATCTTTGAGCTGATAATTTTCGATGACTCTGATTATTTACTTTCATACTTTCATCAAAATAAAACGCTGACATTGAACCAACTACTCCAACCATAACTGCCATTGGGTGAGCATCCCTCCTGAATCCACGAAATATAGTATTTAACTGATCGTGCGGAAGGCTATGCTCTTTAATTGACTTAATATAATTTGTTTTCTCTCTTGAATTTGGTAATTCACCATGAAAAAGTAAATAAGCGATATCTAGATAATCACGCTTTTCTGCTAATTGTTCAATTGGGTGCCCTCTATGAAGCAATTCACCTTTGCCACCATCAACAAAAGTAATGGCAGATGAGCATTCTGCAGTAGATGAAAATCCAGGGTCAAATGTTTTAATTGAATTCGAATGTAACGAGCTTACATCAATTGCTGGATAACCCATTGATCCCTCTATAATTGGAAGGTCAATTTTTTTATTATCAATAAGTAATTTTGCTTTTAATTTAGCCATACAATTTATCTATCTTCGCGAAGTAAAAGTAATTTTTGTATTATACCGAAACTTAATAGTTTTTTATGAGTAATGGATTGCACCTAGAATTCTAGGGCCTGAAGAGCCAGTGATTTTATGTGAATTATTATATTTTTTTTGAATACATTTTTTTGCAAGCCAAGCAAATGCTATAGATTCAACTTGCTGAGAGGGAATATTGAGTTTATCTGTAGTATTGATATTTGTAGCAGTAATTTCCTTAATTCTCTCGATCAAAAATATATTTTTACTACCACCACCGCAAATGTATATCTCATCGAAATTAGAGCAGAAATTTTTTATAGCTTCTTTAATTGTTACAGCAGTTAATTCTAAAAGAGTTCTTTGAACATCTTGGGGAGAATAATCATTGATATTAAATTTATTTAACCAATTCATATTAAATAATTCTCTTCCAGTACTTTTTGGAGGGTACTTTTTAAAAAATAAATCTTTTTGAAAATTAAATAGCAAACCCTCAATTAAGTTACCTGATTTTGCCCATTTTCCTAAATTATCAAAGTTTTTATTATGTTGAATTTTAATCCAATGATCTAGTAAAATATTTCCTGGGCCACAATCAAAACCAATCATTTTTTTATTAGTTGGCAAATAAGTTATATTGCTTATACCACCGATGTTAATAATTACTCTGTTTTTACTTTTTTTAAAAAAGAATTCATTATGAAAAGCTGGGACCAGAGGCGCTCCTTGTCCTCCAGCAACTATATCTCTATTTCTAAAATCAGACACAACAGTTATATTTGTTAGCTCAGCTAAAAGATTTGCACTACCAAGCTGAATAGAATAACCTTTTTCTGGCAAATGTCTGACTGTTTGACCATGATAACCAATACATCTAATTTCTTTATTTTTTAGCTTATGTTTTTTTAGAATCTTTTTAATACCATTTGCTGTAATTTTTGCGTGAAATAGTGATAGACGAATCGAATGTTCAAGATCAGAGAGATGTCCTGAGTGAAGAGCAAGAAATTCTTTTTTCGTATTCGTATTGTATGGAATTTGAATAAATTCAACTATATCAATATTTTTATTTCTATTATTAATTAAAACAATATCAATTCCATCTAGACTTGTTCCAGACATAACTCCAAAAAAAAGTGATGAATTATTCATGTTTTTAATTGTGACCTTTTTATTTTTTTATACAAGTATTTGAAATAATAAAAGTCTAACTTTTTTAGGTCTATAATTGCGATAGAATTGAATTAAATAATAACTTTTGAGATAAAAATAGTGAATATTAAAGAACAATTAGAGATAATTAAAAGAGGTGCTGATGAAATCTTAATTGAATCTGAATTAATTGAGAAACTCAAAAAAGATGTGCCTCTTAAAATTAAAGCAGGATTTGATCCAACAGCACCAGATCTTCATTTAGGACATGCAGTTTTACTTAATAAATTAAGACAATTTCAGGACCTAGGCCATGATGTTTATTTTTTGATTGGTGATTTTACTGGAATGATAGGTGATCCTACTGGTAAAAATGCAACAAGACCGCCATTATCTGAGGAAGACGTTAAAGAGAATGCTAAAACGTATTCGAATCAAGTTTTTAAAATACTAGATAAATCTAAAACAAAAATAGTTTTTAATTCGAAATGGCTCAGTGGTTTGGGGGCTGCAGGGATTATCAAACTTGCATCAAGTCATACCGTTGCCAGGATGCTTGAAAGAGAAGATTTTGCAAAAAGATATAAAGCTAATCAGCCAATTTCTATACATGAATTTTTGTATCCATTACTTCAGGGGTATGACTCTGTTGCGTTAGAATCTGATATAGAAATTGGAGGAACAGATCAAAAATTTAATTTATTAATGGGACGAGAATTACAAAAACAAAAAGGTCAAACTCCTCAATGTATATTAACTATGCCACTTCTAGAGGGGTTAGATGGTATTCAAAAAATGTCAAAATCTTCAAAAAATTACATTGGTATTAATGAGCCACCTGAATTAGTTTACGCAAAACTTTTATCTTTATCTGACAAACTTATGTGGCGATATATTGATTTATTATCTTTAAAGTCATTCGATAATATAAGATCTTGGAAAAAAAGAGTTAAGGATGGAGAAAATCCAAAAAATATTAAAGTAGAATTTTCGAAAGAAATCGTTAGTCGTCTTTATGATGATGAAGCTGCGCAAAATGCAGAAGAAAATTTCAACCTAAGAGCTAAGGGCGATGTCCCAAAAGATATAGAAGAACATTCATTATCTAATATTGATTCAGACGTAATAAATATTCCTCAATTACTTAAAAAGATAGATTTAGTATCAAGTACTTCAGAAGCTATAAGGTTAATTAAAGGTGGAGGTATTAAAATTGATGGGAATAAGTTAGTAGGGATGAAATTTATTCCACCTAAAAACGGAAATTTTATAATTCAGGTTGGTAAAAGAAAATTTGCAAAAATTAATACGTAGTAGCCGTAACTTTATTCTTTCAATTTATTGAATTTATTGATATAATTCGCTTTTGTTAATGGGCCTATGGCCCTTTTTTGTTTTTAGGACCTTAATTTTTACAAGGAATCAGAAATTGACTATTGATCTTGAGGCGTTAATTGAAAAAAATGTTTCTAAATTAGGTTATGAATTAGTTGATTTTGAGATAATTAATAGAGGAGAATTATTGAGAATATTTATTGATAAAACAAGCTCAATAAATATTGATGATTGTGTTTCCGTAAGTAACCAGCTTAAGCATATATTATCTGTAGAAGAAGATATAATTTTTGATCGACTAGAAGTTTCATCGCCTGGATTTGATAGAGTAATTAAAAAGTTGAAAGATTTTGAAAGATTTAAAGGCGAAAAGATTAGGATTAAAACCCGATCATCTATTGAAGAAAGAAAAAATTTTACTGGGATACTGAGAGGTATAAAAAAAAACTTAATACTAATAGAGTTCAATGATGATTTACTAGAAATCAGTTTGGATAATATTGAGAAAGCCCGATTAGATCCAGAATTTTAGTTAAACGTATGAGTGGAGAATATTTAAATGAGTCGTGAGATATTATTATTAGTAGATGCTCTTGCACATGAAAAAAATGTAGCCAGAGATGTAATTTTTACAGCTGTGGAATTAGCCTTAGCATCCGCAACAAAAAAAAAGCATGATGTTGGAGTTGATATTAGAGTAGAGATTGATAAAGAAACTGGCGAATATAAAGCTTTTAGGTGTTGGACAATACTACCTGAAGAAGATATTGAAAATGCTGAAGCTGAAATTACTATTGAAGATGAAAGATCTAAAGGAAAAGTTATTAATGATGTTATCAAAGAATCAATTCCATCTGAAGAGTTTGGCAGAATTGGGGCACAGGCCGCAAAGCAAGTTATTTTACAAAAAGTTAGGGAAGCAGAACGAGAACAAATACTTAAAGACTTCTTAGCTCAAGATGAAAAGTTAATATCTGGCCAAATAAGAAGAATGGAAAGAGGTAATGGAGTCATCGAAATTGGGAGACTTGATGCTATATTGCCGCGTGATCAGATGATACCAAAAGAGAATCTAAGAATAAGTGATCGTGTAAGAGCAATCCTAGTTAAAATTGATGAAACTGCTAGAGGGCCTCAACTAATTTTGTCTAGAACGGCCCCAGAATTTTTAATAAGATTATTTGAATTAGAAGTTCCAGAGATAGAGGAAGGTTTACTTGAAATTATGGCCGCATCAAGAGACCCGGGCTTAAGGTCAAAAATTGCTGTAAAAGCAAATGATCAAAGACTCGATCCAGTTGGAACATGTGTTGGAATGAGAGGTTCTAGAGTACAAGCTGTTACAAGTGAACTATCTGGAGAAAGAGTTGATATTGTTTTATGGTCTATAGAGCCAGCTCAATTTGTTATTAATGCAATGGCTCCTGCAGAAGTTTCAAGTATTGTTGTGGATGAAGATAAGCACAGTATGGATTTAGTTGTTGCAGAAGATCAATTAGCACAAGCAATTGGAAGAAATGGGCAAAATATTAGATTAGCTTCTGAATTAACAGGCTGGGAGCTTAATATATTAACTGAAGAGCAATCTGATCAGAAAATAAAAGAAGAATATACATCCTCGAGTCAATTATTTATTGAAAAACTTGATGTTGATGAAGATGTTGCAGATATTCTTGTTAAAGAAGGTTTTACTTCCCTTGAAGAAATAGCGTATGTTCCTATCGAAGAAATGGTTCAAATTGAAGCTTTTGATGAAGAAACAGTTAATGAATTAAGATCTAGAGCAAGTGCAGTCATTCTTACTGAAGCAATTGCAAAAGAGGAAGAAATATCTAAACCTGCAGCTGATTTATTAGCTATGGATGGAATGGATACAGATACAGCAAAACTTTTAGCTTCAAAAAAAATTATCACTATGGAAGACTTAGCAGAATTAGCTGTAGATGAGTTAATTGAATTAGTAAAAATGGATGAGGAAAAAGCCAAAGTACTAATAATGACAGCAAGAGCACCTTGGTTTGTTTAATAAATTTATGGAGTTTTAATGGGAAAATCTAATGTTGAAGAGTTTGCTACTGAATTAGGACTGCCGGTAGATTTATTACTTAAGCAGCTAAAAAGTTCAGGGGTAGACAAATCAAGTGCCTCAGACGAGCTTAAGGAAGAAGATAAATCTGCATTATTGGCTTATCTCAGATCTGAGCACGGAGCCTCTCTTCGTCCAAAATCTAAAATTACATTAACAAGAAAACAAAACACACAAATTAGAAAAACTGATAGTGAAGGAAAATCAAGAACTATTCAAGTAGAGGTCAGAAAAAAAAGAACGATTGTTAAACCTGATCAAAGTAAAGATAAAAGCTCTGAAATTATTGATGAAAAAAAATCTGAAAAACCTAAAGAAATAGTTGATGAAAACGAAAAAAATATAAGAGACGAAGAAGCAAAAAGACATGCTGCATTAGCAGAGGCTCAAGCAGATGATCTTCAAAAGAAAGAACCTGAAAAAGCAAAAAAAAATGAACCGCCTCAAGAAGGAACTTTGCATCGACCAGCTTCAAAAGCCGGGGTAAAAGTAGAAAAACAGAAAGAAAAGAAAGATAAAAAAAATGACTGGGTTGATAGAACTCTAAAGAAAAGACCAATAAAAAATCGTTCATCTAATGCCAATGCTGGATGGAGAGCTCCGAGAAATAAAAATAAAAATATTGATTCAAATCCTGATTTGGATCAAACCTTTGTTGCACCCAGCGACCCAATTGTAAAAGATATTTTAATTCCAGAAACAATTTCAGTGGCAGATCTGGGACATAAAATGGCTATTAAGGCATCTGAACTTATCAAATCCTTAATGGGAATGGGAATGATGGTAACTATAAATCAAGTTCTCGATCAAGATACAGCAATGATTTTAGTAGAAGAAATGGGACATAATCCCCAAGCTGCAAAAGAAAACGACCCTGAATCCCTTCTAGATCGAGATGATAGTATCTTGCCACAAATAGAATCAAGACCGCCTGTAATTACGGTAATGGGGCATGTGGACCATGGAAAAACATCTTTATTGGACTTTATTAGAACTTCACGAGTTGCTTCCGGTGAAGCAGGAGGTATCACTCAGCATATAGGTGCTTATCATGTGGAAACTGAAAAAGGGGTTGCAACTTTTTTAGACACACCTGGCCACGAAGCTTTTTCAGCGATGAGAGCTCGAGGCACTAAAGCAACAGATATAGTTGTTTTAGTTGTTGCTGCAGATGATGGAGTTATGCCACAAACTATCGAAGGAATAAATCATTCAAAAGCTGCAGGGGTTCCTTTGATTGTTGCTATCAATAAGATTGATAAGCCTGATGCTAATTCTGAAAAAGTTAAGAATGAATTATTAACTCATGAAGTTATTCCTGAAGATCTAGGTGGAGACTCTATGTTTGTAGAAATTTCAGCAAAAACTGGACAAGGAATTGATAATTTATTAGACGCAATTCTTTTACAAGCTGAAATATTAGAATTAAAAGCGCCAATTAATACTCCTGCCAAAGGAATAATTATTGAAGGTAGATTGGATAAGGGAAGAGGCCCGGCAGCAACTTTATTAGTTCAATCAGGATTTATAAGACCAGGCGATAGTTTATTGGCAGGTAATTCATCAGGTAGAATTAGAGCAATGCTTAATGAGGCTGGTAAAAGTGTTAAGGAGGCTGGACCATCGATTCCTGTAGAAGTGATTGGGCTTTCAGAAGTTCCAAAAGCTGGAGATGAGTTCATTGTTTTAAATGATGAGAAAAAAGCACGTGAAATTGCATTATTTAGACAAGGAAAATTCAGGGATGTAAAGCTGGCAAAACAAGCTTCGAAATTAGAAAATGTTTTTGATCAAATGACAGAAGCCGAAGTAAGATTTTTACCCTTAATAATTAAGGCTGATGTTCAGGGTTCAGCAGAAGCTTTAGCTGGATCTTTAGAGAAGTTGTCAACAGAAGAGGTAAAGGTTAATGTAATTCATTCTGCAATTGGAGCTGTTAACGAGTCCGATATAAATTTAGCATCTGCATCTAATGCAGTAATTATTGCTTTTAATGTTAAAGCTGATAGTGGGGCAAGAAAATTAGCTGATAATCTTGAAGTTGATATGAGGAATTATAGTATTATTTATGAAGCAGTAGATGAAGTTAAAGCTGCATTAGGTGGTCTTTTAGCCCCTGAACAAAAAGAAAATATTCTTGGACTTGTAGAAATTAGAGAAATATATAAAGCATCTAAAGTAGGAAGTATTGCAGGCTGTATTGTTTTAGAAGGCTTAATAAGAAGAAATTCAAATGTTCGACTTTTAAGAGAAAACGAAGTTATTTTTGAAGGAGAGCTAGATTCTTTGAAGAGATTTAAAGATGATATTAAAGAAGTTAAAGCCAATATAGAATGTGGATTGGCTTTAAAAAACTTCAATGCTATTGAGGTTGGCGATAAAGTTCAAGTATATGAATTAGTTCAGGTACCTAGGAAGCTATAAATCGGTGAAAGATTACCCGAGAAGTGATCGAATTAGTCAGCAGATCAAAAAAGAGTTAGCAAATCTGTTGCAAACAGAAATTAAAGATCCTGCTTTAAAAATGTTAACAATTTTAGATGTTCAGGTATCACCATGTTTAAAACATGCCAAAGTATATATAATTTCTGCTAAATATGATGAAGAAATTTTTAAAGGTATTGACCGGTCTATGCCATTTTTTAGGTCTCAACTATCTAAAAGAATGACTACAAGAGGTATACCTAAATTGCATTTTATTTATGATAAGACAGTGGATGAAAGTATGAAAATTTCAAAATTATTAGATTCTGTTTTGCCTTCCCAAAAATAAAATATGCAATTTAAACGACTTAAATTCAATGTCGATGGGCTTTTGATAGCTAATAAACCTTTAGGGATGTCTTCTAATCAATTAGTATCAAAAATAAAATTTTTATTTTCTGCTAAAAAAGTTGGACATACAGGAACTCTTGACCCAATGGCAACTGGCTTACTCCCACTTTGTTTAGGAGAGGCTACTAAATTTTCAAGTTATTTATTAAATGCTGATAAAACTTATGAGGCTTCAATAAGATTAGGGTATAAAAGTTCAACAGGTGATAAAGAAGGCGAGATTACTAAGCAAAATATAAATAAAATACCTTCTTTGGCTGAAATAAGAAAACTACTTAATAAATTTATTGGAACAATCGAACAACTTCCTCCAATGTATTCTGCACTCAAACATCAAGGTAAACCTCTTTACTCATATGCTCGCGAAGGAATTGATATTCCTAGGGCTAAACGTAAAATTATGATTCATAAAATTGAATTACTAAGTTATCAAGGGAATAATCTTATAATATCAATAATGTGCTCGAAAGGAACATATATAAGAACACTAGCTGAAGATATTGGAGATCAACTAAACATAGGAGGCTATTTAATTGATCTGAAAAGAACTAAAATTGGAAATTTTAGTATTGAGAACAGTATAAGTATTGAAGCTATTGAGCAAACAAAAAATGATGAAAGAATTAAGTTTTTATTGCCAACCGAAGAATTATTGAGTGAATATAAGAACATAGTATTAAATTCTAAAGAAGAAATTGCAATAAAAGATGGAAGGATAATAGAGATAAAGGAAAAAATTCCAGGAATGTACCGATTATACAGTAGTAATAATGATTTTATTGGCTTAGGTGAAATTGATAAAACAGAAAGTTTAAAAGTTAAACGCTTAAAGTCTTTAAAAAATTGAATTAAAAACATATTGTTAAATTATGAAAATGCCGCTAAAATGTGCGCTCTGCAATGGGAGAATATGAATGACTAGTACTGCTATAGATAAAGAAAAAATTGTAAAGAAATATCAAATAGGAAAAGGTGATACAGGTTCGCCAGAAGTACAAGTTGCACTAATGACAGATCGTATAACTTATTTGACAGAGCATTTTAAAACTAATGCGAAAGATCATCATTCACGAAGAGGACTGTTGGCACTTGTTAGCCAGAGACGAAAACTTCTTGATTATTTGAAACGTGAAAGTTTAGAGCGATACCAAGGATTAATCAAGAGCCTTGGTCTTAGAAAATAGAAAAGTAAATAAAATTTTGAGCCGATCACATTCAATTTTATTGATTGTATCGGCTCTTTTGCTATTAAAAATGTATTCATTATTGAGAAGTGAATAATGAATTTAATTATTAGAGAGGATTAAGTTAAATGTTCAATATAATAAAGAAAAGTATTAAATATGGATCTCATGATCTTAAAATTGAAACTGGAGAAATTGGTCGACAAGCTGATGGTGCAGTAATAGTTAGTTATGGAGATACTGTAGTTTTTGTTACTGTAGTTGGACGAAAAGAAGCAAAAGAAGGACAAGATTTTTTTCCATTAACAGTTGATTACCAAGAAAAAAATTATGCCGCTGGAAAAATTCCCGGAGGTTTTTTTAAGAGGGAAGGAAGACCTAGTGAAAAAGAAACTCTAACTTGTAGGCTTATAGATAGACCACTAAGGCCATTATTTCCGGATAATTTTTATAATGAGATTCAAATTGTAGCTACGGTAATGTCTTCTGATAGTGAAATTGACTCAGATATTCCTGCCATAATAGGTGCATCTGCTGCATTAGCTATATCAGGTATTCCATTTCACGGACCAATAGGGGCCGCACGTGTTGGATATCTTGATGAAAAGTATGTGATAAATCCTTCAAAAACTGAAATGGAATCAAGTGAGCTTGACCTGGTTGTGGCTGGCAGTGATTCTGCTGTATTAATGGTTGAATCTGAAGCGAAAGAATTACCTGAGAAGGTTATGCTTGATGCAGTGCTAGAGGGACATAAAGCAATGCAACCAGTTATTAAGATGATTAATGAGTTAGCAAAAGAGGCTTCCAAAGATCCATGGGACTGGAATGCTCCAAAAACAGATACAAAATTAATTAATAAAATTGATAAAATTGCTCTTAAAGATTTAGAAAAAGCTTTCTCAATTAAGTCAAAAGGCGATCGTTCTTTAGAAATATCGACAATAAGAGAAAAAGTTTTAAAAGAACTTGTAACAGAAGAGACTAATACGACTCAATTAAACGAAATTAAAGATGAGTTTCACAATCTAGAAGCAAGAATTGTTAGAACCAAAATTTTAGATGGCGATCCACGAATCGATGGAAGAGATACGAGAACAGTTAGGCCTATCGAGATTAGAACTGGTATTTTACCAAGAGCGCATGGCTCAGCTTTATTTACCAGAGGAGAAACACAGGCAATTGTTGTTGCAACATTAGGTGGAGGTCGAGATGAACAAATTATTGATGCCCTTCAAGGCGAATATAAAGATAATTTCATGTTGCATTATAATTTCCCTCCTTATGCTACCGGAGAAACAGGTAGGGTAGGTACGCCAAAAAGAAGAGAAATTGGACATGGAAAATTAGCTAAAAGAGCTTTAAGTGCTGCTTTACCAAGTAAAGAAGATTTTGATTATACAATTAGATTGGTTTCGGAAATTACTGAGTCAAATGGGTCAAGCTCTATGGCTTCAGTCTGTGGAGGTACTATGGCTATGATGGATGCTGGGGTACCAATAAAAGATCATGTTGCTGGTATAGCAATGGGCTTAATTAAAGAGGGTAATAGGGTGGCTGTGCTTACTGATATTTTAGGTGATGAAGATCACTTAGGAGACATGGATTTTAAAGTTGCAGGCACTGACAACGGAATAACAGCATTACAAATGGATATTAAGATTACAGGTATAACAACTGAAATTATGCAAGTAGCATTAAGTCAAGCACGAGAAGGAATAGATCACATACTAAAAATAATGAAGAAAGAGCTCAAAGGAAGTCGAGAAAGTCTTTCAAAATTTGCTCCTCAAATCCTTACAATAAAAATCCATACGGATAAAATAAGGGATGTTATAGGTAAGGGAGGTGCAGTCATTAAAGGATTAGCTGCTGATACTGGAGCCACTATTGATATTGACGATGATGGACTTGTTAAAATAACATGTACAACTGCTGAGTCTGGCGAAGCAGCATTAAGTAGGATTAAAGAAATTACTGCTGATGTTGAAGTAGACCAAATTTATGAAGGAAAAGTAATTAAGATTCTTGATTTTGGAGCTATAGTTTCATTATTGCCAGGCAAAGATGGTTTACTTCATATTTCTCAGATTGCTCATGAAAGAATAAATGCAGTAAAAGATCATTTATCAGAAGGTGATGAAGTAAAGGTAAAAGTAATAGAGGTTGATGATAAAGGAAGAGTTAGAGTTAGTGCTAAGGCTCTAATTGAAGCTCCAGCTCCTCAAGAGCCAAAAAAAGATGGAGCTAAATAGAGTTTAAATTAAAGATTTAAAAAGCTCAGCTTAGCTGAGCTTTTTTATTTTGCAACTTGTTTTTCTCTAATTTCATCAAGTGTTTTACAGTCAATACATAATGTGGCTGTTGGTCTAGCGAGTAATCTATTAAGCCCAATTTCTTCCCCACATAAATTACAATAACCATAGTCACCATTTTTTATATTCAATAAAGTGGTATCTATTTTTTTTATGAGCTTTCTTTCTCGATCTCGATTACGAAGCTCAAGAGCCATATCAGACTCTTGACTAGCTCTGTCATTAGGGTCTGCATAAGCTGTTAGCTCGTCTTGCATATGACTTACTGTTCTATTAATATCATTACCAAGTTCAAGTTTCCAATCATTTAGTATTTTTATAAAGTGTTTGATCTGTGATTTATTCATATAACTTTCGTTTAACTTAGGCTTATATGAATTAAACTTTTTTAATCCTCCAGATTTTTTTGCAGTAACTTTTTTAGCAGTAACTTTTTTAGCAGTAACTT
>TARA_B110000003_G_scaffold55145_1_pt1 | contig 33783 bp, 26 predicted proteins | sample TARA_B110000003 | Tara Oceans TARA_B110000003 (sample SAMEA4396424) | marine metagenome | biome: Westerlies Biome; feature: [SRF] surface water layer (ENVO:00010504); material: water (ENVO:00002006), including particulate matter (ENVO:01000060) such as... | depth 5 m
ATTGCGAGAACAAATGGATTACAAACGGCTTTGGATGCGAAACAAGCCACTATAACCGATGGCGATTTAACTATTGCGAGAACAAATGGATTACAAACGGCTTTGGATTTGAAAGCACCTTTAGCAGGACCTACTTTTACCGGTGCACCAGCAGCTCCTACGGCAACAACAGGAACCAACACTACACAATTGGCAACAACGGCTTTTGTAAAAACAGCAGTGGATAATTTGGTAGATAGTGCTCCAGGAGCTTTAGATACATTAAATGAATTAGCAGCAGCCATAGGTGATGATGCGAATTATGCGGCAACAGTAACAACAGCATTATCAGGAAAACACCCGTCTATTACAACATCCGCACGATTGGATGCGAATTTAATAGGTGCTAATGGTGATGTAAGTAATGCCGAATATGGATATTTAAATGGTGTAACAAGTGCGATACAAACGCAATTAGATAGTAAACAAGCTACAATAACAGATGCTAGTTTAACTATTGCGAGAACGAATGGATTACAAGCAGCGTTGGATTCAAAACAAGTGACTATAACTTCATCGGTAGATGTATCTATGAATAATTTATGGGCTCAAGGAGATATAAGTTGTAATGGTGGAATAGAATTCAAAGGACATATTTTACCACTTGCTCATGAAACTTATGATATAGGTGCGGCTGATAGAAAAATCAGACATCTTTTCCTTTCAGATAATTCGCTATGGATAGGTGATAATCATAAAATAGATATAACAGGAGGAAAAATGAAATTTAAAAAAAGAAAGACAGATATTGTTCCGGCATCTATATTGGCTGCTGGTGGTGGTGCTGTTGCGGCTTTAGCTTTTACTTCGGGAGTTGGTCAGTTACAAGATATGCAATTGCATCATTGGGAAGCTTATGCGCATACGTTAGTTGGATTAGAAACTTCAAATATAAAAGATATATTTGTTTCGGGAACCTCTGGTGATTGGGAAGAGGATGGAGCGTTAGATGATAATATTATTATATCAAAAGTTACAGGATTACAATCGGCATTAGACGCGAAACAACCAACTATAACATCATCATCGGATATTTCTATGAATAATTTATGGGTAGAGGGAGACATAAGTTGTAATTCAACATTAAAGGTTGATACGATTAATGAAAATACAGATACTTCTGGCGTGACCATAGATAGTGTTTTATTGAAAGATAATACAGTTACAGCACATACGATTAATGCTACAAATTATGCTGTTGGAGGTACTAATTTTATTTCAGCAACAAGACAAGGAAATTTCAGGGATTTAGAGGTAAAAAACAGTAGTAATACTGAAACAATTTTATTAACGGGTGATGGTGGTCATATATCTATTAATGGAACATTATCAGCAGATACAATTGGCGAGAAAACAAGTGCTACGGGTGTAACTATTGATAGCGTTTTATTGAAAGATAATATTGTTACAGCACATACGGTGAATGCTACAAATTATGCTGTTGGTGGTACTAATTTTATTTCAGCCTCAAGACAAGGTAATTTCAGGGATTTAGAAGTGAAAAACAGTGGAAATAGTGCTACAATTTTATTAACGGGCGATGGCGGTGATATATCTATAGATGGAACATTATCGGCGGATACAATAGGCGAGAAAACAGATTCTTCGGGGGTTACGATAGACGGCGTATTATTAAAAGATGGAGCAATAACAGCAACAGGAACAACACAAACTGCTGGAAATAATACAACACAATTGGCGACTACGGCATTTGTAAAAACGGCGATTGATAATTTGGTAGATAGTGCTCCTGGTGCGTTGGATACATTAAATGAATTAGCGGCGGCTATAGGTGACGATGCTAATTATGCGGCAACAGTAACTACAGCATTAGCAACGAAACAAGCATCAATTACGACTTCAGCACGATTAAACGCAAATTTAATTCATGATGGAAGTGTGAGCAATACAATATTTGGAAGATTAGCAAATGTAACAGACGATATACAAGCACAATTAAATGCGAAACAAGCGTCACTTACATCAACAGGTTCGGGTGAAGTAATAACATCATTAGAAAGAACAAATTTTAAAGATGTATCGAATAATGCTGTAAGAATTACAGGAAATCAAACCATAGCGGGCGTAAAGACATTTACGAGTGATATAACAGGGACGTTGGCTGGTAAAGCTGCTACGGCAGATGCGTTACATACAGCGAGAACAATACATGGTGTCTCTTTTAATGGAACAGCAGATATAGATTTAAGTGAAGTTATTGCCGATACGGTTGGCGCTATGTTTTCAAGTAATACAGAAACCGGAATAACCGCAACATATGAAGATAGCGATAATACAATTGATTTGGTAGTAGGCACATTAAACCAAGATACAACTGGAAATGCGGCAACAGTAACAAATGGTGTATATACGACAGGGAATCAAACTATAGCAGGGTCTAAGACATTTAGTAGTACAATATTGGGAAGTATTGACGGTAATGCGGCAACTGTAACGAATGGTGTATATACGACAGGGAATCAAACTATAGCAGGTGCTAAGACATTTAGTAGTGCTGTTACTGTAGGAAATTATACTTTACCTACAGCAGCAGGAACACAGGGACAAGTATTAAAATATCCAGCTAGTGGTTCAACATTAACTTGGGGTTCATCGGGTAGTGGTGGTTCTTCAATAGATAGCACAACAGATGTTTCGTTGAATGATTTGGGGGTATATGGAGATTTAAGTTGTAATGCTATAAAATTAGGAGGACATATTATACCAGATACAAATGAAACGTATGACCTTGGAAACGCTGAATACAAAATTAGGCATCTTTTTCTTTCAGATAATTCTTTATGGGTAGGAGATAACCATAAAATAGATATTGTAGGGGGTAAAATGAAATTTAAAAAAAGAAAAACAAATGTTGTACCAGCGGCTATTTCGGCGGCATCTGGTTCTGATAGTGCGGCTATAGCTCATGCTGGTGTAAGTAGTTTGGCGGATATGAAATTACATCATTGGGAAGCTTATGCGCATACATTATCAGGATTAGAAACTTCAAATATAAAAGATATATTTGTTTCAGGAACAGCAGGTGATTGGGATGAAGATGATGATTTGGATAATGCTGTAAAAATTACAGGAGACCAAACAATAGCAGGAACAAAAACTTTCAGTAATGCGATTATTTCTGCTTCATATACTACAACACAACGTGATGCTTTAACGGGTGTAGCAGGAATGGTAATATTTAATACCACAGTTAATAAACATCAAGGATACAATGGAAGTAGTTGGAATGATTTTTATTAATTTTATAAAAATATACTTAAAAACTAATCAATATTTGAAAGTATATGTCAGCAGTAGCAGAAAATACCGTAGTTAGCGATCAATCGCCAGTTCAACAAGAACAACCAGTACAATCCCCACAACAGGGACAACAAGTTAATTTATTGGAATTACCAGTAACAAATGAAAATGAAGCCTTGAATGTAATGGTGAATTTTCTACATTTAGCACAAAGAAGGGGATGTTTTGCGATTGCCGAATCCGCAAAGGTATTCGAATGTGTAAAAATTTTTACAAAACAACAACCTCAACAATAAATATTAATTAATTATTTAATATAATATTTATTCAGTTTCTTCGGGGATAGTAGGTCTTTTATCAATAGGTTCTCTTGTGCGACCTTTAAATTTTCCAGAAAGAATGGCTTTGTGCGTAGTTTCGTGTCCGCCCCAATTTTTAGACATTGGGTCTTCAACATATTCAACTTCGTCCAAAGGAGTTTTTAACCCAATGTATTGGTCCTGTCCGTCAAACCCAGCAAATTGATTTTGATTAAATGGTGGGTCATCCCTATTCGCATCAGTTAATAAAGCTCTAACTGGTTCACCCTTTTTACCTGGTTTGGTTAAGTTAAGTCCTCCTTGGGGTTCAAGGGGGTTCGCGAGTAATTTATATCCAGCTCTATTTTGCGCGTCGTATGTTTCTTGAAAATATAAAACAGGACATGTTATTCCTTGTGATTTTTGAAATTTAAAATAATTTTCGTATTCTTCTAAATTATTAAAAATAACAGGATTTACACCAGGAACTCTTGATGTTCTGGTATTTATTAAATGGAATTTTTCACCTTTTCTAACAAGCATATTTGGACAAGAATTTATTTCGAATGGTTCATAAAAAGATTCAGATTTTTGCGTTAAACAAAATATCATTCCAAGAATAAATGCTATAATAATAAATGTTACTTTCATATATTAATTATCAAGATAATATTATCTCAATAATTAATATAATGTTCATAAAAACATATGAAGTAGATGATAATAATTTGAACGAATTCAATTCTAATGTAAGAGAAGGGACTGGTATGGTTGCTTATACTGCGGATTGGTGTGGTCATTGTAAAAGATTAAAACCACATTGGGATTCGTTTCAAAAGAAATGCGATGGAAAGAAATGTAAAAATCCCGTTACTATAGGACACTGTGATGTACCAAAATATCAAAATTCAGCACATTACGCTGAAAATATTCAAAGCTTTCCTACTATAGTTGGCTTTAAAAATGGAAGAGCAGTACATACATTTACACCTGAGGATGGAAACAGAGAGAATCCTAAAGATTTAGAAAGATTTTTGAAAAAGGTTATGGGGAAATCAAAAAAGAACAAGAAACATAGAGGTACAAAGAAAAAGAAGAATAAGAGTAAAAAAAAGAAGAGTAAAAAAAAGAAGAGTAAAAAAAAGAAGAGTAAGAAAAAGAAGAAGAAGAAAAAGAAAAGGACACAGAGAAGAAGTAAAAGAAAAAATAGAAAGATAAGAAAAAAGATTACTAAGTTGATAGGAAAGCTCGGATACTAAACAATGGAGCAGCAGTGAAGGCTTGTGAAAGACTATCAAAAAGAGCTGGTTTATTACCTTCAATTTCGTGTCCTATAAATTGCATAGTCCAACTAAATACGAAGATATAAAAAGCTAGAAGATATTTTCTTGGTATATTATCATTAATATAATAATATGCACATTCAATCCAAGTAAAATATACAAGCATAAGAAATCCTTCTTGCCATCCATAGGTAAAATAATAAATAACATAAATATTGCTTAATAGGCGACCTACTCGAAATTTCATTTTTTCTCTTAATCCGGGCCAATTGAACCAAGGTTGTCCAATATATACTTCACTAAGGAATATACGAATAGAAAGAACAATCAAAGGAATAAAAATCATATGAATAATTTTATTCCAAAAGTTCTGATGATAATGGTTATAGAATTCTAAAGGGGATTTACAATCACACATTAAATAAATATTTTAATTATGTTTAAATGACTTTAAAATATTTATTAAATTAACGACGTCTTCTACGCTTTTTCTTTGTACGTCTTCTTTTTTTATTCTTTTTTTTAGTGCGCTTTTTTCGGCGGCGCTTGGTTCGTCTATGACGTTTTCCACCAGTTATTTTTTCTTTATTCACACAGGTTGGTTTACTTCTTTTTCTTCCTTGTTTTTTAAATCTATGGGTTCTACAATGAGTATTGTTATTACATTCTGCGACAGATAAAGTTCTACATTTAACGGGGGTATCTGTACCAACAGGTGTATCAGGAACAACTGGACCAACAGGTGTATCAGGAACAACTGGACCAACAGGTTTTGTTTCTTTAGCTTTAATTTGTTTTTCTAGATCGTCTAATAGTGTTTTAATTTTAACAATAGTTTGCGAAGGCATATATATATATAACTAAATATTATTAATCCGTATCACTATCACTATCACTATCACTATCACTATCCTCGCTTTCATAAAAATCATCGTTTTCCATATTATCTATATGTTTTTTCATAATTTTCTCAATATCACTAACAGGTGCGAAATTATTCCATTTATCATAAATATTATTCATATTACGACACAACGCACAATTGCAAGAACTATTCTTGAAATCCATAACTTCAGAATCATCCAAAACATATGATTCATCAAATTTATCATCATCATCCATATTGTCTTCAATATCTTTTTTTATTTTAAGAATTTCTTCCATTTCGTTACCTCTTTTACCAAATAGAAAGACTTCCATAATAAGTCCTCGTTTGATATCTTCTTTTGTAATAGCGTTTCTTCCTGAATGTCTAACATAATGTGACGCGGTATTTAATGCGTTTTCACTAAAGTGGCATATAGTGGCGACGATATTCATTTTATCATCTGTATTGTCTTCAATAAGATTATTGAAACCAGTTTTCATAACGGGCGGTGCGGACATATATATATATATATTTGAGGGAAAGAATGTTTAAATATTAATGAATAAAATTAAATTGATTTAAAATTTGATTATAAAATATATATAATTACAAACATGCCGGAAATAAAATTATACGATTTTAGTGGCGAAGACAAACAATATGAAATAGAAGAAACAAACGAAGATACAGGGGATTATAAAATAAGGAAAGTTAAGCGATATACGGTGAATATGTATGGACTTGATGAGAATGGCGTAACATTTAATGTTAGCACGACATATGAACCGTGGTTTTGTATAAAATTAAATGGAATTAGAGCTTGGGGAGAGTTATTGAGTAATTTAAAACAGGCGGTTATAAATAATGAAATCGGGAATTATTTGAAGCCTAAACCGTGGGATACGTGTAGATGTCATGGTGCTGGACATAAGTATCACAAATGTGAAAAAAAGATAGAAAAAGATGATATGAATGAGGCAGTTAAACTTCAAAAGGGAGAGGAGAAATGGAATAAGGGGTTAACTCCTGGTGTTAAGAAGATGAGAAGGAAAATAAATTCGATAGAATATTTGGTAAATAATCAATTAAATATGGATAATACAGGACCAATAAAAAAGATGAAATTGTATGGATTTGATAATTTCAAAAAACATATGTTTTTCAAATTAACGTTTAATACGATTGCGATGATGAATAAATTTAAAGCGTTATGGTATACAAAAAATGATGATTTTAGAAAAAGGAAATTAAAAAAATATAAATTTCGTGGGAGAGAATTAGAAATATACGAATCGAGTTTGCCGCCACTATTAAGATATTTTCATGAAAATGAAATAAATCCATCGGGATGGGTAAAGATAGAAAAGGACGAAGAAAGATATGAGGGAGTAACTACTCAAGATAAAGAGTATGATGTAGAACCAGAAGAAATAATACCATTGTTAGAGAAAGAGAGTGCGGTTCCTTATAAACAAATGTGTTGGGATATTGAAGCGAGTTCAAGTCATGGAGATTTTCCATTATCTATAAAGGGTTGGGACAAACTCATAAAGGAGGTCATAGATTATTGGAAAAAGAACGAGACGAATAAAGAATCGTTTGAAAATAAAAAGAATCTATTGGAAGAATTAATAAGAGAAAGTATATTTGGAGAGGGAAACAGGATGAGTAAAATATATTTAAAAGAAGATTACGACGAAGAAAAGATAAAAAAATTATTCAAAAGATTAGATCAAAAGTGGTATAATATGATAAGTATGATAGATAGAGAAGATATAGACGGGTTGTGTAGTGATGGTACGGAGAAGGATGAATGGGGTAATTTAAAAAAGAGAGGGATTACAACTAAATTTCCGTTTCCGAAAGTGGAGGGTGATGTGATAACATTTATAGGAAGTACATTTCAAAAATATGGAGAGAAAGAGCAATATTTAAACCATATGGTATCGTTGGGGGAATGTGATGATATTCCTGAGGTGGATAATAGGGAAATTATAAGTTGTAAAACAGAAGAGGAGTTGTTGATGACTTGGGGCAAATTAATAAGGGACGAGAATCCGGAGATAATGATAGGTTATAATATTATGGGATTTGATTGGAAATTTATAATAGAAAGAGCGCAAGAATTAGGAATAAAGGATAAATTTTTGAAGTTATTATCTAAAAACAATGAACAAAAAACAAAGAAGATGATAAAGCGTAAAGAAGTGAAGGTGGCGAGTGGAACACATAAATCTACATATGTTGAGATGGAGGGTAGAATACAAATAGATTTATATAGTCATTATAGAAAGGAGGAGAATTTGGCGAGTTATAAATTGGACAACGTATCGTCGTATTTTATAGGAGATGGTGTGAAAAAGACTACGAAAAGTGAGTTGGGGTCATTGATACAAAGTAAGAATTTAATGGGAATAAAAGATGGAGATTATATTAGTTTTGAGATATTAGGAAATTCGACGGATATGTATATGGATGGGAAGAAGTTTCCAGTAAAGAATGTCGATCATAAGGCGGGGACGTTTGAAATAGAACATGAATTGGATATGAGTAATAATAAATTAAGATGGTGTTTAAATAAGGATGATATAACATTGGAGGAGATGTTTAATGCGGACACACCCAAGAAGAGAGCGAAGGTGGCGAAATATTGTTTTCAGGATTGCAATTTGTTACATAATTTAATGAGGAAGTGTGATATATTAACGGGTTTTATTGAATTTTCAGCAATTTGTAAAATACCAATGAGTTTTGCTATACAGAGAGGGCAGGGTATTAAATTATTAAGTTTTATAGCATATAAATGTGGAGAGAAGGGTATATTGATGCCTGATTTGGAGAAAGCAGAAGGAGGACAGGGATATGAGGGGGCGATATGTTTAACGCCGAAAACAGGATTTTATCCGGATAATCCGATAGCGGTTAATGATTATTCATCACTATATCCAAGTTGTATGGTAAGCGAGAACATATCACATGATAGTAAGGTATGGACAAAAGAATATGATTTGAAAGATAGAATGATAAAAGACACAGGAGAAAAGGATGAAGAAGGGAATTATATATATGATAATTTGAAAGGGTATAAATATGTGGATGTTAAGTTTGATACCTATATATATATAAGAAAGACATTAAAGGGGGCGCAAGTGAAAGAGTTGTCTGGATACAAAATATGTCGTTACATTCAATTTAAAGAAGACAAGAAAGGGATAATGCCGAGTGTGTTGACTGAATTATTAGCGGCGAGGAAAGCTACTAAGAAACTAAAGAAAGATGCGAAGGATCCATTTATGAAAAGTGTATATGATAAAAGGCAATTAGGGATTAAAGTGGTAGCGAATTCTTTGTATGGTCAATGTGGTGCCCGAACGAGTGCGTTTTATGATATAGATATAGCAGCATCGACAACGGCAACGGGTAGAAAACTATTAATGTATGCGAAAAGTATAGTAGAGGATTGTTATAGTGGAATAACGGTAGATACAAAATATGGTAAGATGAAGTCGGACGCTGAATATATATATGGCGACACGGATTCGGTATTCTTTACATTTAATTTGAAATGGGCAGAAACGGGTGAAAGAGTAGTAGGGAAAGAGGCATTAGACGTTACAATAGAATTAGCAAAAGAAGCGGGTGAATTAGCGACAAGTTATTTGAAAGTGCCTCATGATTTGGAATATGAAAAAACATTTATGCCGTTTTTATTGTTAGCGAAGAAGAAGTATGTTGGTATGTTATATGAGAATGATATAAATTATTGTAAAAGAAAATCGATGGGTATTGTATTAAAAAGGAGAGATAATGCGCCTTGTGTGAAAGATAGTTATGGTGGAGTAGTAGATATATTAATGAATCAATGTAACGCGAATGAGGCAGTTAAATTTATAAAATCATATTTGGACGATATGATAAACGAGAAGATACCGATGAATAAATTAATAATAACAAAAAAATTAAATGGTTATTATAAGAATCCGAAACAGATAGCACATAAAGTGTTGGCGGACAGGATGGGTGAAAGGGATCCAGGGAATAAACCATCGGTAGGGAGCAGATTACCATTTGTATATATAAAAACCAAAAGGAAAGTTAAATTACAGGGTGAAAGGATAGAACATCCTGAATATATAAATAAGAATAAGTTAAAACCGGATTATGAACATTATATAACGAATCAAATCATGAAACCGTTATTACAATTATTTGGATTATTATTGGAACAATTGAAAATTTTTAGAAAACAGAAGAGAATGTATAAAATAAAGATAAACGGGATTAAACGAGAATTTAAAAATGATCATAAAAAATGTCAAGAAAAGATATCTAAGGAGGCGGATAAGAGGATAAAGAAATTAATATTTGACGAATATATTAATAGTTATAGGAATAAAGTTGCGGGTCAAAGATCAATAAATAATTTCTTTAAAAAAGTTAAATGAGTAATATATTGAAAACACAAAGAAAGGATTATACAAAAGAAATGGAAATAAATTTTTTTTGTATATTAAGAAGATTCATAAATCAAGATGTGATGAATAAAATAATAAATAAAGTGAATTATTTTAATGAAAAATATGAATATGATGAAGTTAAAAATTCATATATAACAAACAATAAAAGGAGAGAGAATAGTTTATATTCGGATTTTGGGTTTGAGAAAACACGAATGAGCAATTGGTCTAATGAAGAAAGGGATAAGATGTTAGATAAATATTATAATGTGAAGAGAGAAATGGGTGAAGAATTAAATAATATATTAACGAATGTATTTTTTCTATTGAATATGAAGCAATGGAGAATGTTAGGAATAACATTGATAGAAACATATCCTGGCTGCAATGAACAGGAAATTCATATAGATATGCCTGGTAAATTAGGTCAAAACAATACATATAGATATTATCTAAGTATTCCTTTACAAGATACGGATATAAAGATGGGACCAATAATTTATTATAAAGAAGATGGTATGAAAGAATTTAGAAAAGAATATGATAATAATGAAGATGAGAATGAGATAATAGGTAAATTAAACAGTTTAAAATGGGAGATTAAACAGATTTTTTTGTCTGCTAGAGAACAATATGACTATAAATTAGGAGATATATCTATACACAGAGATATAACATATCATAATGGGGGAACAAATAATACTAATAAAATAAGAAGAGTATTATTTGTAGCTTGTGATGTGAGATATTAAACGTCAGGAAATATGTGGTCGATGTCTATATTACCACTTGAATCGCTTGTTATTATAAGATTATTAATAGGGGATTGTCTTGGATTTCTGGGTGTAACAAGAGAAATATTGGTGCTCCAAGCCATGGGTATATTACCGGAGATATCCATATTGTTGAATAAATTTTGTATTCGTGTGGCGACCGTTTGCGATAAAGCCTGTGATAAATCTTCAATAGAATTAGCTGAGATATCAGCAATAAAACCATTGCTTATATCACTTGTTTGTATAGAAACATTGTTAGTATCAACATCGATTGGATTATTGCTGGTGTCTCCCCTTGTGGCGCGCCTTGTAGAATGGGGTATCTGGAGCCTACACATTGGACAAGTTCTTGCGGTAGTTAGCCACTGTAATAAAGGACGATATTTAAAGATATGATTACAAGGCAAGCGGATACAAATATCGCCATTATTAAAATCTTGCATAGTGATTGGACAATGTATTTGATTATTACTTAAATCGTTACTATAAATAAAAACGGAACAACTATCGAAGAATTGCCTAATGGTAGTTGGTCTTCTTCGGGTGTTATTATCATTTAATGTTTCGTTAATAAATTCGGTCAATGGGTTTATAGTAGTTCTTCGTGGGCGATTATTACCTGGAAAATGGATGGGTCTGAATGTTTGTTGAATAGGACGAGTGGGGTCTGTGTTGAACTGTCGTCTATTTCTTCTGGATCTGGGTATTCTGGCCCTTGAGGTAAACATGTTGGGAGGAGTGAAAGGTGTGTTTGACCAAGAATTAAGGGGGTCGTTGTCACGATTAATAAAACGGAACATTTGATTAAACATATTATATCTATTATTTGATAGAAGGTTTTGTGTATGTAAGATATTGTTTAAGGTTACTTGTTCATCGCTACAATAATGCATATAATTTTGAAATAATTGGAAGGCGTTATCATCTCTATTAAAAATACCATTGGGATGAGAAGTAGAATCCATTTATTATATATTAATAAAAATGTGTTTAAATGTAAATTTTGAATTATATACTATAAATTATGTATAAAGAGGACATGAAATATAAAGATAAAGGATTAACAGGTTTAGCGAATTTAGGAAACACGTGTTTTTTGAATTCGACATTACAATGCTTATCGCATACTTATGAATTGAATAGATTTTTAGATAACAGTAAAGATAATTTTAAAGATAGGATGAATAGGAAACCCGAAAGTTTGATATTGTGGGAATGGGATAAATTGAGAAAATTGATGTGGAGTGAGAATTGCGTGATACAACCGGGGGGTTTTTTACAAGCGGTGCAGAGAGTAGCAAGGATAAAGGATTTGTCGCTATTTACAGGTTTTTTACAAAATGATGCCGAAGAATTTTTAAGATTTATAATAGATTGTTTCCATAATTCTTTAAAAAGGGAAGTGAAGATGTCTATATCGGGAAATGCGAACACGAATCAAGATAATACGGCTGTTGCGTGTTATAAGATGATGGTAAATATGTATACGAAGGAATATTCAGAATTTATAAAATTGTTTTATGGGATACATGTATCGACGGTAACGTCGTTGGAAAGTGATTATGAGAATATAACACCAGAACCATTTTTTAATTTACAAGTGGAGATGGGGAATACAAATACATTAGAGGGGTGTATAAGGAATTATACGAAGGAGGAGGTTTTGGAACATAAAGTGGATGCGTCATTGGATGATAAAGTAAAGAAGCTGGAAACGGCGAAGAAGAAGATTAAATTTTGGAATTTACCAGACGTTTTAGTTGTAACATTAAAGCGTTTTGATAACGGGGGTAAAAAGAATAAAAAATTAATAGACTTTCCATTGACGAATTTAGTAATGAGTGATCATGTAATAGGATATGATAAAGAATTGTATGTATATGATTTATATGGGGTATGTAATCATAGTGGAGGTACTCGCGGAGGACATTATACATCATTTATAAAGAATGCGAATAATAAATGGTATTTATTCAATGATACGAATGTAACAGAGATATTAGATTTAAGAAAAATAAAAACTTCACAAGCTTATTGTTTTTTCTATCGTAAAAAAAAATAAAAACGAATAATATATAAGAATGTCAAAGGAATCAGCAGTTCCAGAAAATGCGAGAATGGACCTTCACGATATTGATGTGTTAAGCAAAACGAATGAAGCGAGGGTATCGCCCGTACACGGTTTTGGTTCGGTAGGACCATTATCGGGCGTTGATATGAAAGATAAATTTAATCAATTTAATCCGTGGACAATGTTGGTAATGGTGGGAATATTAATAATATTTTTTGTAATGTTTGATACTTTAGGGGTTACGAATACAAGTCAACAGGGTTCTATGCCGAACAAAGCATTATCTGTTCTTGAGATAGTGATGTGGGGATTATTTATATTTTTATTAATGATTAATGGTTTACAATATTTTTTTGAGTTGGATGTAAAGACGGCGGTAGTGAATTTATTTTCACCGGAACCACGGATTGATATGCAAATAGATTCGAAGAATATAAAGGTGGAAGAGAAGGAGGTGAGTCAGAGTGAAGAGGTTTTTCATATACCTGGAAATAAATATACATACAAACAAGCGAATGCGGTATGTAAAGCATTTGATTCGGAATTAGCGAATTATTCACAGATAGAAGAAGCTTATAACGGAGGAGGAGAATGGTGTAGTTATGGGTGGTCAGCGGATCAGATGGCTTTGTTTCCGACACAAAAAGTTACGTGGGAGAAATTACAGAATAAAAGTAAATGCGGAACGAACTCGGATTGTGGGAGACCAGGAGTGAATGGTGGATATATGGCGAATAAAAATGTTAGATTTGGAGTAAATTGTTATGGTATAAAACCAGATGAAACGGATAAATTAAAATCATTAAAAAATCCTTTTCCAAAAACGAAAGATGAAAGAGAAGTGGAACGATTAGCATTAAAATATAAAAAACAGATAAACAAATTGAAATTATCACCATTTAATCGGGAAAATTGGAAACAAGTTTAAAGTTTTTTCCTGGTATTTTTGTTATTTTTTTTTCTATGTTTTCTTGTTTTAGATTTTCTAAAACCAGAAAGTTTCATTAATTTAGAATGTAAATCGTCATATTCATAACATTCCTTTTTTACACACAAGTTAATATTATCATATAAATCAAAAGTAGTGGGATTTTTTTGAATTTCTTCAGCGCGTTTATTTAAAAGAACTAACGAAGTAGGTATAGAATAATTATTAATATTTTTGAAGAAATTCAGTGCGGAGTTATTATCACCAGAATAACTAATAGGCAATCCTTTTTGTAATAATATATTTTTAAAATTATAGCCTAAACTCTGTATTCCACCGCCAGATTGTTTATAATATATAAGATCATTTGGATTCATATATTAAATATATACATTTTTATTTATATGATTTTGTCGCCCAATCAAATTTTTTGGAAGTAGAGTTAACAATTATTTTTTTTGATTCTTTTGATTTTACGATTTCACCAGAAGGTAAATTGTTATAAAAAATATTTTTCAACATTTCGTTATCCTTTATGAAATCGTTATCATAATTTTTGAAAATATGTTGGTATATAAACATTAAAAATTGGTCATCGTGTAACATTTTTTTATCATTTATATAAGATTCGTTTGAACATAAGTAAGCGTGTTTTCTATATATGCGTGTTAATTTATGTCCCATATTTTCTTCAAAATCAAAATAATGTTGATTTTTTATAATATCGGAACAGTTGGGGTCTGTAAGATAATCATTTAAATCTAAATCATCGTTATCGGTATCTTCATCGGAAGATTTTTTTGAGTCATCGTATAAAGCAATAGTTCTTTTAGGCATTCCAAGTTAATTTATATATAAAGGTAGCCAATTCATCTTTAAATTCATTTTTATTTTTAAATGTGTATCCATTGTTATCAATACATTCATCAATTTGATTTAAGAGGGAAAAGAGTAGTTGTTCATTATTATTAGTGTTTAACCATTTTTTGAAATGTGCTTGTTTATCAGCTTCTCTATTTTTTTGTTGAGATTCAACGAAATTAGACCATTGGCGATTAGAATACATTATTATTATTTATAATTTCTTTTTATACCATTTTGATATTTAACTTCTCTTTTTTCTTTAATATAATCCATTAATTTTTCGACGGTATTTTCATCACTAATGCATTCGGTTAAACATTTTTGTATATATTTAAACGTAAGGGGCGAACTTTGTTTGTAATTATTAAATCGCAAGTTGCCATCAGAAATTTCTATAATAGCATTATCAAGATTATTTTGTTCAGCATAGCTTGTGATATGGTCTTGTATATTGTTTCTTCTGCTTCTTAAATCAGAAATTTCAGCATTCATTTTTTTAATTTGATTATCCATTTGTACCCAAGATTTAATATTATTTTGGAATTGGTCGCTCATTATAATTTATAAAAATAATTAAATATTAATATAATTACTAATTAATATTTAACGTCGGCGACGGGAACGTCTTTTTTTACGTGATTTCTTACGTGATTTCTTACGGGATTTCTTACGTTTTCTTCTACGTTTTCTACCACCGATGAAACTCGTTACCTTTTTACCTTTCATCATGTTATTAAGAGTAACCAAAGTTGCTGGAACTAATGCTGCTTGAAGAACAGCGTTACCACCCCTTCTTCTTCTGGAACTACTGCGTCTGCGCGTTCTGCGCGAACTTCTACTACGTGCGTTTCTTGGCATATATAATTAAATAAGAAATTATATTTTCTAAAGTTTTTTTATCATAAATATCTTTAAACGCATAATAATTACGAATATTCCTAAAATTAGTAAAAAAGATATAACGACAAGAATTAACGCTAAATAAATATATGGATAAATTTGCTTTAAAATTAATTCTACGACGGGTCTAAATAGGGTCAATATTTCTTTTTTTAGCTCGGGTTTTTTCAATAAATTTATACATTCTTTTATTAATATGTCTTTATTAATCATTATTAATATTAAATATTAAAAAGAAATTACACATATAACATATAAAATGGAAAATATAGTAGATATTAATGAAACTTTTGATGAATTGGTTTTACATACACCCAAGGCAATACAAGGAGGGAATGCGTTTGTTGCTAATATTTCGCTTAGAGATTCGCCTTTATTATTTCAAACACCGAAATGTAAATCAAAAAAAGGTGTCCATACAACAAACAAACAAATATATACCGATTTATTATTTACAGATCACGATTATACTTTTTTAAATTGGTTGCAAAAATTGGAAAAAACAGTAAGACGATTGATATATGAAAAAAGAGAAACGTGGTTTGGCGGGGACGAAGACGACGAATTAACTTTAGAAGATATCGAATATAATTGGATGGAAAGTGTAAAAAATTATAAAAAAAAATATTTATTGAGAACATATTTCCCGAAAAATATAAAGAGTTATACAAGATCTGTTAGCGTTTATGATAACGACGAAAATGAATTAACGGTAGATAATATAGTAGCCGGTTCAAATCTTATAACTATATTGGAGGTAGGGGGTTTAAAATTTAGCCCTACATATTTTAATTTAGAATTAAATGTGAGACAAGTCATGGTAATCAAAGACAAAGAAATATTTAATAAATGTTTGATAAAGTTAAACTCTAAAACATTAAAAGAAGATGAAAATTATAAACAAAACGTAGATACGGATTCTGTAACGGATTCTGTAACGGATTCTGTAGAAATGGATGATTACCAAGAGGAAATAATTGAGGAGGATGAAAAAGAAAAAGTTTTAACTGATAAAATTAATGTAGTAAAAGTTAAAGATATGGAGGAAGCTAACGGAGGAAATAGTAATACTTTAGTAAAAATAGACAATTCCAGCGAAATATCTGAAATAAAGTTAGAAATACCCAATGATAAATCAAAAGTTGAATTAAAAAAACCAAATGAAGTATATTTAGAAATTTATAAAAAAGCGAGAGAAAAGGCAAAGGAAGCAAGGCTTGTCGCGATTAAAGCTTATTTAACGGCGAAGGAGATAAAAAAACAATATTTATTGGACGAAATTGAATTATCAGAGGACGAATCTGACGATGATAATTTTTTATTTAGCGAAAAGTAAGAAAATAGAAAAATTATTTTATATCATAAATTTATATAATGTTTAAGTCGCTTCAATCGTTAATAAAGCAATTGACAAAAAACAAAATTGTTATGCTCGTTGCTGCCCTTGCTTTAGGGTATGCTTTATACAATTATTCAAAAGGTAAAGGTCTTACTTTAAGTGGTATGGCGAATGATGTCCGTGTTGAAAAAAACGCATCACCCCAACAAGGTTCTCAATCAGAAGGACCAGCAGTAGATGGTGGCGCCGATAATTATCAACCAGCACATCCTGAAGGTGAAAATACCGGTTATGGTGTTGCTGATGGTATGAATACTGATACATATGGATTACCTCCAAGTTGTGCGAAACAACAAGTGGTTGACCCAAAAGAATTGTTACCAAGAGACAATAATAGTGAATTTTCGAAATTAAATCCATCAGGAGCTGGCGATTTAATGAATGTTAGTTTGTTGAAAGCAGGACACCATATTGGTATCAATACCGTTGGTCAAAGTTTAAGAAATGCTAATTTACAGTTAAGAAGTGAGCCACCTAATCCAAAAATGGATGTTGGTCCATGGAATTCATCCACCATCACAGGCGATCCTTTCAGGAGACCTTTAGAAATTGGCGAACAACAATAATTTATTAATTATATTATTTATCATATAATTAATCGTGTTAATATTTTTAGCAATAATATATAAATGAAATTAGATATTAATGTATTTGGGTATATAATCATGGGATTTGTATTATTAATGTGTTTAAAAATATATCAAGAATCTGAAACCTTTAATTTAAAATGTATAGTATCTAATGTCGATGGGAATAAATATTGCGTTAGAGAAAGAAGTAAGATACAATTAGTGGCCGATCTTTTAGCAAAAGTTACTAATAAATTAAAAATTTTAGTGAAACATTTAAAAAAAAAATATCCAGATAGAGACAATGTAGATAGACTACATACTGGATTTGAACCAAAAGAAATATATGAAATATTACCAACAAGTAAATACACGGCTTATTCCGAAAATAAAGGAGAGAAATTAGCTTTTTGCGTTACAAAGAAAAAACACGGGAATTCTTTAATTGATGAGAATACATTGACGTTTGTAGCTTTACACGAATTATCACATATTGCTACAAAATCTGTTGGACATACCAGTGAATTTTGGAATAATTTCAAATTTATATTGAAAGAGGCTGTGAAAAAAAATTTATATAACCCGATTAATTACAAAGAAACCCCCACATCATATTGCAGTATGAAAATTACAGACAATCCTTATTATGATATGTAATTTATTAAATTATTATAAACAACCATCATAGTAACCATAATTACTATACACATTGAAACTAAATGACGAAAATTCCAATGCGTTTTTTTTATAAAGTGTATCTTTCCCCTGAGTTATTTTTTTAAAATTATTTGGGATTTTTGGAAAATATGTATCTCCTTCATATACAGAATCAATTTCCGTTAAATATAATCTATCAATATATGGTTTGTTTATATATTCTTTATATATTGCTTCTCCTCCTATAATCCATATATCACTATAAATTTTCCTTAAGATAATAACATCGTCAGGTTCTTTTAATACTAACCCATCGGGAAAGGTGGATTTAAAATTATTTTTTGTTAATACATAATTACTTCTATTTGGTAAGGGTTTAACAGGTAAACTATCCCAAGTTTTACGTCCCATCACTATAGCTGAATTTTCACCAGAGGTCATATTTTTAAAATATTTGAGGTCTTTTGATATATTCCATGGAAGGCCACCCTGAAATCCAATAACTCTTTTTTTAGCAATAGCAGCAATTATATTAATACTCATTTAAACATATATATAATCATTTATTTATATATATATGTCTGATAAAATAGAAGTTATACACATTGGTTATGATGAAAAAAAGGAGATAAGATTAGCTATGTCTAACGGTCTTAGCATTCAAGCAGATGACACCATAATGGATATTAAAAGGAAAATAGCATTGACCCACAGGAACGATATTACTGTAGATGAAATTTATTTATTCGGTAAAATAAAGAAGAAAGAAGACCCCGAAAAGATATTCACACTTTTTACCACAAAAAACCTTAGACCAAGTTCATCAATTCCATATTCTGATATAAAAATATTAGAACATAATTATGAGGGAAAAATAAACTTGAAAATAAGGAAAACGGCGTTTTTATATAAAGATTTCAAAGGTTTATATGACTGGAAAAATATTAAAACGGAAAAAACATTTGGTCATAAAATATTTTATAAAAATGACTATCCAATAGTGGTCAATCCTTATAAATTAATACAAGGCGACTTAACAAATTTCGATAAAAATCTATTTACTCACAATGAAAATAATCAAATAATTTACGATGAAAATAACACATTATTATTTCAACAAGGCAATTTATCCGTAAATAACATTTATTATGTTTGTGCAAAAGAGATTTTTAATGTTATAGAAAGAAATAAAGACATTATACCAAGAGTAGCGGATTTTTATAGATATATTCTCCAAGTTTATTTCCCCAAATTACATTATGATAAACAAATTCATACACGTGAGCAATTGAATGATATTAAAGAGAGCAATGATTTGAAATCATATGAAATATCTTATAAGAATATTGATAAATTTTATACGAATAAGCATAAAAAAACTCATAAAGGACAAATATCTTCAATAAATTTTACAATGCACCCACAGTCAAAAATACATATACCTATGGATTTATTATTCAAAATTTTCCATTCTAATATAGATATACCTTTTATAAAATATAATCCTGGTAGAAATAGGGAGAATATTTTTAGATTCTATACAAAGAATTATATCACCGACAATAATACTAAATTACCATATTTGTATGTTGAAGATAATAAAAGATACTATAAAATTCAAAGAATAGATCGCGCGTTGGCCCCAAATAATTCATTGGGGTTTTATATTGAATTGGAAGACAAATTATCTCCAATATTATATTGTGAGTTTTATCCCAATGGAAATATAAATATAAGAATAGATGACTGTTCAATTGATTATGATGATTTAATAATAATTTTAAAAAAAGGTATAAATGAATTATTGATAAATCCTATAAATAAATTTATAAAAAAAAGTGGATTTTCTTATGCGCTATTTGAAAATTTGAATACAAGTGTGGAAATAAAATATATAAGATACAAATTCCAATTTGAATTGTTGAAAAAAAATAATTTCACGCTGAATAATTGGTCAAGGGCATTAAAAGAAATATATGTTACAAATAATAAGAATTTTAAGACAAAAAATCAAATTGATTTTCAATATAGGAAAGTAGGCTCTTATAAAGTGATGGATGCTATAGATAAATTTATATTGAATTATAAGCGAGTAGAAATGGAAGAAGATGATAATGTTTTAATTGATTTATTGCTTACTAATTTTTCAAAAAAAATTAAAACAAAAGGAGATGCTGTTCAAATAATAGAAAATTATAATTCTGAAACACGTTTTAATTTAAGTGTTTATGCTAATAAGAAAATAGGAATAACGGATAATCCGGGATTTAAGGGTTTATTGGTTAAAAAATTTAAGCAATGTGAAATAATATATGAAGATATAGATGATTATAATTATTTAAAACACATTGATATTTATACGAGTTTTTTAATAGAAAATTTATTATTAAAAGGAAGGAAAGGTAGAAATGAGACTTTAAAAGAATTTGAATTGGGTAAAGCTCTCCCTCAATTAAACATGGCACAAAATGAAAATGTAATTGTTGCGGTTGCGATGGAAGAACAAGAACAAAGTGTATTAGATACGGGATATGATGGTAGTCAGGGTGAATCTGAATCTCAAGAATTAGAAGAGGATGAAAATAATAAATTTCAAGAAGATAATGCGGATGATTATGAAGACGAAAGTGATAGTGATGAAGATGATGATGAAGATGGAAGTGATGATGATGCGTGGGGTTCTCAAGGAGGAGGCAAGGACGATAATGAAGATAAAAAAAGATATGATAGTTCATCATCGGATGATGAAGTTAGAGCAAATTTAAATGATATAGAATTGAGAGGCGTTAATAATTATTTTATTAATAAAATAAAGAGATATCAACCAGAAATAGTATCTAAAAATAGCGCTGGCAATACATTGTCTTTCGCAAAATCATGCCAAACAAATGCGGGTAAAACACCTGTTATATTAACTAAAGACCAAAAAGATGCCATAGATGAAGCCGATAAAATAAGTGGAACCCGGTCTTATGATGAATTCCTTGAGACAGAAGATTCAAAATATCATTATATTTGTCCAAGATTTTGGTGTTTTAGTGACCCAGAAAGTGGTGCTCCGGATGGGAGAAGTTTATCTGTAAAACAAATAAATGAAGGTGCTTGTGGTGGTTGGGATGCGTTAATTCCAAAAGGAAGTAAAACTGCATCAAATGAAAAAAGGATATATGAATTTACAGATGCGAAAAGCCATGAAGGGGTGGTGGGAAATAATTTGGTTTATAAACAACATTATCCTGGATATCAACAGAAAAAGTTAAAGGGTAAGGATGGAGTTAAAGATATTTGTGTTCCGTGTTGTTATAGGCAACCGTCTGGCGAATATAAACCAGAAGATTGGGAAGAAGATAAATATGATGATGGCGAATATAAATCAGCACCTTTAAATTTCAAACGAGGCGAAGATGGATCATTACCTAATCCCAAATATAATTCAAAAGAAAAAGTTCCACAAATGAAAAACGGGGTCCCCACAGGTGTAAGAAAACCTGGTTATAATTTTGATAGTTATATCAAAGAATATAGAAGAACCAGGTCAAAACCAAGCAAAAAAAGAGCTACCGTAAAAAAGGAATGTTCGCCCCAGAGTAATGAAGAGGAAGACAATAAACCTATTGACCAAATGGTAAGACCAATTATAGAATCTTTTCCTTTAAAAAGTGGGAATTTGGGTTATTTACAACTGGCTTTACAAAAGTTTTTTAATTATAATTCTGTAAAAAAGGATTGGATAACAACTAAAAATTCTAAATTGAAACCGGACGAATGGTGTTTATTAAGATTGGGTATGGACGATGATGAAGCGGCTTTATATAATAGTTTTTTAGCTTGTATTCAAAATATTTCAGATTATGATGGTAAATTAATAAGTGGTGATGCGAAAGATGACGAAGGAGAAAAATTTTCTATTTCAAAAGGTTTAACTGTTGGTGATGCAGAGTTTAGAATTAAAATACAAGAAAATTTTGGTTTTAATGATGGTGGCGACTACAATAAGTATGAACCGTCAGACGAACAAATGGAAAAATTTACAGCTTTGAATAAAGGAAATTTATATCATATGTTTTCGGATTCAAAAAAGGGAGAAGAAGAAAGAGATAAAATAAGAAGAGCAATGGTGAATTTCTTGCAATTTTTAACCGATTCTAAAGATAAGAAAAATGCCCATGAAATTTTTTGGGATATTGTAACCGCTCCAAAAAAGAATGGAGGTTGTTATTTCGAGGAAGGAGTGAATTTGATAATCTTAAAAAAACCGAATGATGATATAGAAGATAAAATAGAAGTAATTTGTCCAAAAAATAATTTTTCAAAAAACCTATTCGATGATAGTAAAAAGACGATTATATTATATAACGAAAAGGATACATATGAACCAATTTATATGTATAAACGAAAACACGGTTCCTACTGGCAAGTGAAAAAAATGTTTAGAATTGATGATTTTCGCAAATGTTTTCCGCGTACGGGAGTTTGGAAAACAATAAAGGCATTGAAAGACAATTTTAAAAAAATGTGTGATGAAAAAACAAGTATGAAACATTATGATTATAATGAAAATAAACCATTAAATAAATTATTGATAAAAAAGGGGGAAGAAGAATATGAAATAGCAAATATAAATGATTTGACCTATCCGGTAATTAAACAATTATATAACACTCAGTATCAAGTTGTTGCTGTTCTTATAAATGTTGGCGATGAGAAAGAATTTGCTTTACCGTGTAGTCCATCAGCAATTAATTTAAATATAAAAAGGGGAGAATATGAGACTGGTATAAAAAATGCGATCTTGTCCAAAAAAGATACAGAAGAATTATTAAAAGAGTTTGGTTTATACAAAGAGGATAGTTTTGTGGTAGATAATGGTTGTATTGTAGGATTAAGAACAAATACAAATCAAGTGGTATTGATAAACCCCGAAGGTTCTAATTGCGAAGACAAAGAGAAAAAAGATAAAATGCTAATGGAATATGAATTAGATAGAAAAATAATGGGTAATTATCCTAACCAAGACGAAGAAAGAGAAGACATAATAAAAAGAATTAAATTGGAATCTAACTTTTATTTGATGTTTCGTAATTTGTTTAAGATTTTGATAAATAAAAAAGAGAATGGGGGAAGAAAGCAAATTATAAATAAAATACTTAATAATGTTTCATATTCCAAAAGTGCAAAGGCAAGAGAAGGAGGTTTGAATCCAAAAAAAGAAAAAAAAGATTATATTATGGGATATAAGAAAAGAATGAAGGAGATTGTGATCATGTTGAACAAAGTATTGAGTCCTCATATTGAATGGTTCGATAAAATAAGTATTGATGTTGATATTGATGATATACTGAATTGTTTGGATATGAATCAGGAACAATGTAAGGAAATTGGCGGTAAAGACAACGATATTTGCACATTTTCAGATAGCTGTCGGCTATATTTCCCAACAACTAATTTGATTTATTCTGAAGACGCAAAAATAAAAAATGATATAATATATTATAAAAAATTGGCGGACGAATTAATAAGATATAAAAAGATACGAGATTATGTATTAAAAAATGATACCTTCATGAATTATGATAAAGTAGAATATAAAATCAACAATGATGAGATTGTTATAATATCAAATATGTTTTACAAGATTTATCCCAATAATATAGAATCGATAGACCATTCAGAATTTATCAAGAATCATAGTATTTATGATAATACGAATATTAAAGATGGAGATATAAAAAAATACAGTAGGGAGTTACGAATGCCTGATTATAGCGATGAAGATGATGATGTATTTAGTGATGAAGAAGAAGATGTGGGTGTAGTGGAACAAAAAACAACTCCACCAGTGAAAAAGGAAGAAGCTAAGAAAAAGGAAGTGAAAAAGAAAAAGGAAGAAACTAAGAAAAAGGAAGTGAAAAAGAAAGTACCAAAGTCAGTAAAACTGGGTACTGGACTCGTAATATTATACGATTATATTATGTCTAATAATAAAGATTATAAAGTAAGTGATTTTAAAGAAATTAAATTTGTTAAATTGTGGAAAGATAGATGGGTACATTGTGTAAAAAACGTATGGTCAAAAAAAGTAACAAAAAAGGGTGTGTTTGATGATTGGAGTGGGAAGTTCGTAGACACGCTTTTTTGGAATGGAAAAAGTAAAACAAATAAACTTCCTTTACCGGAGGATTGGAAATCATCGTGGGACAGTGATGATAATATATTTAAAAAAATTAATGTATGGGAGAATGACCAAAAAGGGTGGTACGACAATTATACTAATAATATTATAGAAGGAATTCTGGAAACCGGGGCAGGCGTGAATCTAGCAACAACATGGAGATTTGCAATTGATTGTTTATTTAGATTGATTCTTAGTGATAAGGGAGGCAAAGGAGATAGAGTAAAAGATGATGATACAATGGAAATGGTTTTAAAAAAGTGGACGACGCCAAACGTTGGTTGCAGTGGTTATTATTTTGCTGCACTAAAAAAATGAATTTAATTATATTACTTAAAAAATAATTAAATTATTGAGAAACGAAATAAGGATTTGGTTTATTTTCAAGATATTTATTAATGCTACCCATATTTTTTACACGTTCATAATGGGCTTTCAAAGTAGGATAGGAAGGAGTCCAATCCACACCTGCTTCGATGGCCAAATTAAGAACTGAAAAAATAGCAACATCACCAGCGTGTACTGTATCACCGGAAAAGAAAGGTTTATCGCCAAGAAATTTAACAAGATAATCAAGTTTTTCAGGTAATTGTTTAGTTTTAACACGTTGCCATCCTACTTGTTGTGCTAAATCGTCGCCAGCGTATTTGGCTTTTGCGAATAAACTAAATATATCATTAGAGAATTCCATAAGCATGTCTGCGTCAAGTTGATGAGAAATATCATCGGGCATAAGTGTGCTAAGATTTGCACAATATCTGGTGATTGTTCCTGATTGTGCGATAGTTTTCCCGTTATGAGTTATACATGGCAATTGACCGAACGGATAATCTTGTTTATGTTCTTTAAAATTTTCGGGTGGTGTTTCCCAAGTATATTCAATATTTGCGGCGTGAAGCATAAGCATGGGAGCTTGCCCCCTTGCTGCTAGTTTCCAATAAATAAAGGTAATAGGTGCGTCTGATGTCCAAGACATTATAAATATACATAATAAATTGTATTTAAATGGTTATTGAAAAAGTCTTAATGAAAATGGTTGAACATTGGGGGTAGCTGAACTTTCGGGTGGTGCGGTATTACTCGGGGGTGTTCTGGGCAATTCTCTACCTGGTGAAAAGGCATTCAATTGAAGACTGTATGGTCTAATAGAAGATGAAGAGTTTGTCGTACTTTCAATATCGCGTGTAATATTGTCTACAATTTCTTGAACGCTAAGCGGAACAAAAGGGTCATCATTATTAAAAGGAGGGGGAGGAAGATTAAACGCCATAGAAGGACTGGAGTAATCAATAATACTGGCCCTTCTATTTCTTCGTGCGGTTGGTGGAGGAGGGGGAGGGGTAGACGAGGGTCTTTGTGGTATATTTTGTAAAGTGAAGTCTTCAAAGGGATTATCTCTAAAAAAAGCTTTTAATTTGGTCTTAGCTTGTGAATAAGAATCCATTTTTTTTAAAGGATTACATCCATATGTTCCATATAAATAATCTTTAAGAATGTATTTTAATAACTTAACAATTTTTTTTTTGCGAAGATATGATAAGTTTTCAGGGAAATAAATATAATTGATTTTTTTTCTAAATTCGTGCATCATGTTATTAATTTGTTCCATTAATTCATATGTATGTGCCGTACATAGAAAATTACTTACCGCGTGGTCCTTTAATGTAGGATAAACTTCAAGTGTAAAAACATTTAAATTGCAATAATGTTTAACAAATTCGCGAATTAAAAAGGGTATTTGGTATTTGGAGTTGGCTAAAGCAATATAAATATTATATAAGTTGTATTCTTTAAAAGGCATATTGGTGTAGGGATTTTTAAGTTGGATTGGTTTGCAGAATAAATTATCGGTATTTTTTAAACATTTCATCCACATATTAACGATGTTACTCAAACGGAATCTATATAATGTGGTTTGACATATCAAATCTGTTCTTTGGTATAATGGGAAATCTTGAAAATTATTAAAATATAAATCTTCGTTGTTTGTGGGTTTTAAATTATTGATTTTTTTTAATCTTAAAAATTTTCGTAAAGTATTTTTAAGCATTTTGGATACCAAATATAAGTCTTCAACATCTCGTTTTTCTTCTTTAGTAAGAAGTTCATTATCGACGATAAAAAATTTAAAGGTGTATATATCAGAAGTTAATTTACAATGTGAATAATCGTTAATAAATACCTTGAATTCTGGCGAAACATCTATTTCATAAGCATCTGATATAAAATTCATTAAAAAAGCTAAAGTAGCCATAATATTTATTATGTATATTTTAATAAATATTATAGATCGAAATCATAATCATCATCAACAATTCCCATAGACTTAGATTTATCATTAATACTTGATTTAATTATAATGTTTTCTTTTGAACAAGCATCATTATCTGTTAAATTTAATAAATCATCAATGTCTGTTTCTTTTGTTAATTCGGCGACATCCCATTTAATTATTTCTTCGTGATTTAATAGCACTTGGAATGAACCTGTTCCGAAATAACCTTCCTGACCACACATAACATTTGCTGAAACGCCGGTCATTAAATCTAGTTCCGCGTGTTTTGCGGCCCTTAAGAACATTTCCGGTGTTTCTTCAAAACTGGCTTTGGCGATAGGACCGATATCATCATTATTAATGCCGTGTCTAAATATGCTTACCATTTTTTGAGTAGCGCATATTCTATCGCATAACATTGTAGTATGATGGTAATTAATTTTACCAACACCTGCGAAACATTCAATCAATTCGTTATGAACACATTGACGTGCCGCTTCAATACCTAAAACGCGGTATACTTCCTGGATATCATTGCTAAAAGTTTTATTAACATTAATGTTGTCCAGCGTTAGGATACCTTTCAAATTTGTGCCGACAGTATCAAGAACCCATATATCTTTAGCTTGATAATTACCATTTTCTTTTATAGATGTATTTGGAACTTTTCTTAATAATACCTTAGGGATATTTTTAACTCCTCTTAAAATAACATTTTTCAAAATGAATTCTTGTAAATTTTTCAATTTATAAATTTCATCAGTTTGGTCTAATGAATTATTTTTTTTTGTGTTAAAAGACTCCATCAAACGGATTCTAAAAATAAGATTATGGTCATTAAAATCATTATAAACACAACTTATATTTTGCTTAATACTATTTTTAATAGCGAAATGTATATCATCCATAGTTATTCCGCGGTCTAACATTTCATCGCGAGATAATTTAAATCGGATAATCCATTTTGAGAAATCCTTGCTATCGGGAGTATTTAACCCACATCCTTCCATTACGGATTCAAACTCCTGATACTGTTGCATAAGTTTTTCGTCTTCACTGATAAGGGTTTCGCTAAGTTTTGGGTCAAAACAAATGCTAACGGATTTGGTAATATCTTTCAAACAAGTATGTTCGAGTTGATATTTAAGCTCTTGTGCTTTTTCTCTACTAAGTTGGTCTTTTGGGTGTAAATAAATAGTAGTAGAGGGTTGTTTTGGATTTTCACTAAGAGACAAAATTTCTTCAATTCTTGGAACCCCTCTGGTAACATTACTTTTACTCGCTACACCAGCAAAATGAAATGTATTTAAAGTCATTTGTGTAGTTGGTTCCCCTATACTCTGGGCTGCTATCATCCCAACCATTTCACCAGGATGTACAAGAGCTTTTTTATAATTAAATATGATTTTATCAAATAAAATTTGAATGCCCTTTTTACTGAAACGATGTTTCAATAATAATTGTGTTGGTGATAAATAATAATATAGTAATGCCTTGAATAATTCAGTTGGTTTAATTTTGTCGGTTACACATAACGATTGATATAATTCTTCAATCCGGATAAATACGTCATAAGGAGTTATATCTATAAAATAGTTATCTTTAATATGCAAATTATGCTTGACGTTATTAATCAATCGTTTGAAATTAACAGGTAAAAATACGTTATTATCTTGTTTAAATTTATGGACATATTCAACAATGTCTTCTCTCGTATTTAACATATAAGTAATAATTTCTTTTGTTTTCTTTTTAAGATCGTTTTTTTGTTTTTTCAAAGAAGAATTGGCTTTTTTACTGAATCTTATAGTTGAATCTTTTGAATAATCGGGCATTTGAAAATGTTTATAAATTTGTTCAATAGACATCTGTCCTAAAGGTAGTTTTTGGACTTCAGTTTTTGTAGTAACAATGTTATCATCACCATAACAGAATTGAATAATTTTATTTTTATTATTTCTCACAGTCATATCATATTTAATATTTAAATCTTCCAACCCTTTAATAAGTCTCCTTTGAATATAACCAGTTTGACTGGTTTTTACTGCTGTATCAATAAGACCTGTTCTACCACCCATTGCATGAAAGTATGTTTCTTCAGGAGTCAAACCCTGAATGAATGAACTTTCTACGAAGCCCCTTGCTTCAGGCGAATCGTCATATTTACAATAATGCGGTAATGTTCTATCTTCAAATCCATAAGGGATTCTTTTCCCATCAACGGCTTGTTGTCCAAGACAAGAAATCATCTGTGCTATATTAATATTTGAACCTTTACTGCCTGCGTTTACCATCAATACAAATCTATTATTTTTATCTAAATTAGCTCTACCGATTTTACCAGCTTCACCGGCGGCATTTTGAACGATAGCATTTACTTTGTCTTCAAATACATCAACATTTGGTCTTCCAGTATTATTTTCAAATGTAGAAATATGTAATTGGTCAATAAGGTCATATACTTCCTTCTTTTTCTTATCTATACTTTGTGTAATTTTTTCACTTGTTTCGTCATCTGAAATTAAATCGCTAATACCTACACTATATGAACTTAACTTCATATATTCGGTAACAATAGCTTGAATATCATCAATAAATTTTGCGGATTGTTCGTGTCCATAATCATTAAATATGGATTGGATAATACCTTCAGAATTTCTACCGAGAACACCTTTATCAATTTGTCCACGAAGATACTCGCCATTTTTAATTTCAACAATATTATTTGTAGTTTTCTTATCTTCATCATCACCGAATTGTCCATTTTTATTGTAAATCGACATTGGGGGTAATATTTGTGTAATAATATCGAAGTTGCTAATTTTTTTACCTTTCTTATTTTTCAAAATGTTAAGATTTGGATTATCAAAATACATCAGTAGATTCATTGCGGTTCTTAAATCGAAATTGATATTTTGTCTTGTAAAACGATAACACCCCAATAATGAATCCTGGAAGATTCCAATAATTGCCGAATTATTAGCAGGTGAAATAATTTGCTTAGGCACATAAGCCAGATGTAAAAGTTCAGCTTGACTTTCTTCATCTTGAGGTCCGTGAAGGTTCATTTCATCACCATCGAAGTCGGCATTATAAGGCTTAGTATCGGCAACATTCATACGGAAAGTACTACCTTCTTTCATTACCTTTGCTCTATGACACATCATAGACATTCTATGTAAAGTAGGTTGTCTGTTAAATAATATTGGATCGCCATCAAGCATATGACGATGTAAAACATCACCTTCATTTAGAACTTGAGAGTTTCTATCTATATATCTCAATGAAATACCATCGCCTTTCATACCTTTCTTTTCCAATATATTTGCTCCAGGATAAATTTCAGGTCCATTTTGTAAAAGTTTTGTAAGAAATTTTTTGTTTCTACTATTAACAACCGAAGGAAATGTGATTGTTTTTGCTACTTTAATCGGGATCCCCAATTCATTTATTTTTAATGTAGCATCCGGCGAAATAACAGATCTGGCTGTAAAATCACATCTTTTTCCCATTAAATTTCCCCTAACACGTCCTTGTTTTCCAATTAATCTTTCTTTAATAGATTTTAATGCACGTCCTGATCTTTGAGCAACTGATGCTACTCCAGGAATTTTATTATCAACCATTGTTGCTATATAATATTGCAATACAGTTGACCAATCTTCAATTACTTTCATCGGGGCATCTTTATTTATTTTATCGGCTAATGTCGTATTGGCTTTAATAATATTAACAATGATATGTGAAATGTCGTCTTCACTTCTTTGTTGCGAATCGTGTTTAACAGAAGGTCTTACAGCAGGCGGGGGCACAGCTAATACTTGACATACAAACCATTCTGGTCTGGACCAAATGGGAGAGAATCCCATAAAATGAACATCTTCATTTGAAATCCTTCTAAATTTTTTCAACACATCTTCTGGAAATAATTTCACAGATGGCTTTTCTTTAACCTGTCCATCTTCGTCCTTAATACCGTCATTATTATCCCATTCGGCCCATAAAGACGCCAAATCGGTTTTGAATATTTTTTTAGGTTGTTTCGTCCCGCATCCGTATTGATGACACTCACCACACCTTCTTATTTTTTGACAATGTTTAAATACCAATTTCCATCTTTTTTTTGGGTCTATTTTCAAATAGTGATCATATTTTTCTTTGTCGATTAATAATTTACTACATTTAAAACATATACATCTTAATATTTTTTTTATCGTTTCTAAATATTGAATATAATAAACAGGTTTAGCTAATTCTATATGTCCAAAATATCCAGGGGTTTCCATATAATTTAAACCGTCTGTGGGACATATCAATCCTGGGTCCAATACCCCCATTCTCGGGTCGAATAATCCACCAATTATAGGTTTGTTATTTATATATGTATCCCTTGAGGTTATTTCAGCTACAGATCCATTGCGTATCTCTTCAGGAGACAATACACTAAACTGAATGCCAATTATACGACTAGGAACTATCGCTTCATGTTTTGTTGTAGAAACTCTTGTCATTATCTATATTATAATATTATATTTAGATTCTTTTCAATTTTATTAAATTATAGAATTATAAAATTGAAATAAAAGAACTTTATTAATATATATATAAATATGAGTTCTAAAATTCCAGACAATCATGATAAACAAAATACCCCAAAACATAAAAGGAAAAAGGATAAAAAAGTAAAAAATCAAAGCGATGACGACGGCGATGATGGTGAGAAAGAATTTAACAATGAACAATTTCAAGAAATGTTGGCTGGAATGTTTCCTTCCAAACATCAGAAAGATAAAGTTCAAGATATAAAGAAGAAGAAAGAAGTAAAATCAAACAAATCCAAGAAAAATAAGAAGAAGAAAAATAAGAAGAAGAAGATTATTAAGAAAGAAAGTAGTGAAGAAGAATATAATCCAGAGGATGACGCGCCTACAACATCTGATTCAGAGTTGGATAGAATATTTGAAGAAGAGTTGGACCGGTTAGATGAGGATTATGATTCTGAAGATGAAGAAGAATTGGAAGATATGAGAAAAGGTTTCCAGGGTATGAAATTTAATATAATATTTACAGACCCAAGAGGAGGAATGAAACCCTATGATGAGGATTATGATGATGATGAATGGATTGATGAGGGGGAAGATGAGGATGATGAAGAAGATGAAGAATTAGAAAATATTAAAATGACCAAAAAAGAATATGAACTTCATAAAAAAGAAGAAACAAAATCACTGAAAGAAAAATCAAAAGGAGGTGAATTTAAAAAGAATGAAAGAATTCATATTAAATTAGACGATTGGGATAGAGAATACAGAGGTATCATTAAAAAAGTTTATAAAAATAAAAAAGGCAATAAATATGATGTACAACTTGACGAAAGTGATGACGATGAAGAATATGAATTAGTTAGAAGGGTACGCGAAAGTAAAATAACAAAAATAAATAAGAAAGAAGAAAAGGATGTATACGAATATAACAAACTTCTTGGTGAAATGAAAGAATTGATTCATGCTAAAGATAAAGGGGGGAAAGCATTTGAAAAGAAATTCAACGAAATGCAAAAGATTGCTGATGAAGAGGAAAAAAAAGACAGAGCGAAAAATATTAAAATAAAAAAACAAAAAAATTTCAAATCTTTTAGAAAATTGTTGAGAGGAAAAAGAGCTGTTTCGGATATCAAATATTTCAAATCATTAGATATTGATGCGCAGGAAAATATAATGAAAAAAATGAAAGAAGTTCAAGAATATTCTAACGAGGAAAAACCTCATAAATTTAAATTAATAGAGTCCTCTATTCCCGTTCAATATAAATCAATGGCTATGCGAAAATTAGATTCATTACAATGGATGGACCCAGGTTCTGGTGAATACTATAAAATAAAACAATGGGTTGATAACTTTATGAAAATTCCATTCGGCAAACATAGTTCTTTACCTGTAAGTCTTGAAGATGGTGAAGAGAAATACCAAGCATTTATGGAGAACGCCAAAACCGTATTAGATGAAGCTGTTTATGGGTTAGATGACGCAAAAATGCAGATAATGCAACTTGTTGGTCAGTGGATTGCTAATCCTAAGTCTATGGGAAAGGCCATTGCTATTAAAGGTCCAATGGGAACAGGTAAAACAACGCTTGTAAAAGAAGGAGTTAGTAAAATTCTTAATAGACCTTTCTCATTTGTAGCTTTAGGTGGCGCTACAGACAGTAGCTTTTTAGAAGGTCATTCATATACTTATGAAGGTAGTATTTGGGGTAGAATCGTAGATACTCTTATCAATTGTGGAAGTATGAATCCTGTATTCTATTTTGATGAGTTAGATAAAGTAAGTCAAACGCCAAAAGGTGAAGAAATTATTGGTATCTTAACACACTTAACAGATACGAGTCAAAACGATAAGTATCACGATAAATATTTCTCAAATATTGATTTTGATTTAAGTAAAGCATTGTTTATATTTAGTTATAATGATGAAAGTAAAGTGAATCCAATTTTGAGAGACAGAATGTATCGTATTTCAACACAAGGTTACAAGAAAGACCAAAAGGATATTATAGCACAAAAATATTTAATTCCAAAAATCATTAAAGAAGTTAATTTTAAAGAAGATGAAATTATCATCCCAAGAGAAACCATTGAGTATATTTGTGACCATTTGGTTGAAGAAGAGAAAGGTGTTAGAAATTTGAAACGTGCGTTAGAAATCATTTATACCAAAATTAATTTGTTTAGATTGATTCCGAAAGATAGTAAATTGTTTGATAATGAAAAACATATTGAAGTGAAATTCCCATTCACAGTTACACCAGATATAGTTAAAAATATAGTTAAGAAAAGTGACAAACAAAACCCAATACCATATGGGATGTTTGTTTAAATAAATTATAACTTTTTTATTGTTATAATATATATGCCGTTAACCAAAAGAAGAAAATCTCGTAAAAAAACGCGTAGAAAAAAAGGAGGT
>TARA_B110000003_G_scaffold95947_1_pt1 | contig 33604 bp, 32 predicted proteins | sample TARA_B110000003 | Tara Oceans TARA_B110000003 (sample SAMEA4396424) | marine metagenome | biome: Westerlies Biome; feature: [SRF] surface water layer (ENVO:00010504); material: water (ENVO:00002006), including particulate matter (ENVO:01000060) such as... | depth 5 m
AGGTCCACAATACAAAACTTTCATTTCAACTCCTCATTATTTTTTTATGTAGCTCTTAAATAAATTATCTAGTCCATTCAGTGTTTTGTTTCTGTCAAAGTTTTGTTGAGAATATTTTTTCCCATTGAGTCCCATTGATATAAGTTCTGAATTAGATAGAGTACTTAGTTGAATTATATTTTTTGATAATGTTTTAAAATCGCCTGAATCAGATGTTAATCCGCATTGGGCTTCATTAATAATTTTTGAAACTTCACCATCTGCATTTGTAAGAATTGGTTTACCTGAAGACATATAAGGTTGAGTTTTACTAGGTATTGTTTTGGAAAATATATTACTTTTTTTAAGACTTATTAATAAAGCGTCAGATTGTTTAAAAAAGTATGGCATTGTTTCAAGCGGAAAAGAGCCAAGCATTGAAATAGAATTTTCTAATTTATTTTCTTTAATTCTCTTTAAGGCACTCGTCTTTGCTCTACCTTCACCTAAAACAACTAAATGAATATCAAGATTTTTAACTTCTTTCATTGCACTGATAATTGTATCAAAGTCTTGAGCAACACCAATATTTCCTGCAAATAATAATTTAAATCCCTTAATTTTTTCCATAGGCTCGTAAGAAAAATTGGTGCGGTCATTACTTGTAAATAATTCTTCGCTCCATTGAGGCATATAAGAAATCTCCTTATCATTAGTTTTTTTAGCAACTGAATGAATAAAGCTCCTTGAAGAGACTAATATTTCACTACAATTTTTATATATATATTTGACAAGAGGATTAAGCATTTTTGGCAAGAAATCTGAATTCAAATTTCCTCCATCTTTTACACTTTCTGGCCATAAATCAGTTACCCACATAATTAAAGGTATTTTCCTTATCTTTTTGATAATTATTCCTGGTAGTGCTATTGTAATAGGAGACAATTGATTTACAAAAACTAAATCAAATTTTTTAAAAGATAATATAAAAGCTGGAATAGTGCTAAATACAATAAATGAAAGATAGTTTAGAAATAGATTTATTTTTGAACCATTTTTTCTTGGGAATACTAAAACTCTATAAATTTTAAGATCATTAATCTTTTCATACCTCTTTTTAAAAATACCATAATTTTTAAAATATTTTCCTATTGGGTAGTTTGGTATAGGGCAGAGAACTGTTATTTCATAATTTTTTTTTAGTAAATAATCTACAATATCATTTACTCTGTTCATTTCTGGATCAAAAAGTGGGCTAATAATTAAAATATTATTTTTTTGTTCAGTCACTTCAAAATTAATTTAATTTTTAAACCAGGTCTTTTTATTTACATAGTCTTTGTAGCTGAGTATAGATTTTAAAACTTTCCAAGAAACTTGTTTTACATTATAATCTGAAGGTGTAGAGGGAGGGATATCTTCATATTGAGAAACACATATTTTAATAGATTTTAATATAGTATTTTTATCAAAGCCATCACACATTATCACAGTGCCTTCATCAACTCCTTCTGGTCGCTCATTTGCTTCTCTTATTGTTATAGCAGGAAAGTTTAATATAGATGATTCTTCAAAAATTGTTCCACTATCAGATATTACACAGTAAGCATTTTGCTGTAAATGTATATAATCATTAAAGCCAAATGGTGGATATTGCAAAATATTCTTGTTCAGTTTAATGTTTTCTTTCGAGATTTTTTTCTTAGTTCGAGGATGAAGAGATAAAATTACTTTAAAGTCATATTTACTAGCTATTTCATCTAAGGACTTGATAATTTGATTCAATTTTTTAGGAGAGTCTACATTTTCTTCTCTATGTATGCTGGCAACAAAATATTTTCCTTTTTTAAGTTTTAATTTTGATAAAATCTTAGAACTGCTAATTGATTTTTTTGCAAAGTCTAAAACTTCTTTCATAGGAGAACCTATTTTAATAATAGTAGAAGGATGTAAGCCTTCATTGACAAGATTATTTTTAGCATGATCGCTATAAGGAAAATTAATATCACTTATATGATCAACTAACTTTCTATTAATCTCTTCAGGCACTCTTACATCAAAACATCTATTTCCTGCTTCCATGTGAAAAATGGGTATTTTTTTTCTTTTAGCCATTATAGTCGCCAAACAACTATTTGTATCTCCTAAAACAAGTAGTGCATCAGGTTTTTCAATATCAAAGATTTTATCTGATTCTTTTATAATATTTGCAATAGTTGCTCCCAATCCTTCTTCTGCAACGTCTAAAAAATAATCTGGTTTTCTTAAACCTAAATCATCAAAAAAAATTTGATTCAATTCATAATCGTAATTTTGTCCAGTATGAACAATGACATGGTTAAGAAACTTATCAAGCAATACAATGGTTCTTGAAAGTTTAATAATTTCAGGTCTCGTTCCTAGTACCGTTAAAACTTTCATACTATTTAAATTCCTCTAATTTTTTTAATAGCACTTTCATATCTTTAATATCTAATCTCTTAGTATTATCTGAGTTGTACTCTTCGATATCACGAATTTCCTTGTTACCCTTTTCAAAATATTTCTCATAATTTAAGTCCCTCTTATCGCTTGGTATCCTATAATAGGTTTTTAAGTTTTCAGCACAATACATTTCTTCTTTACTACACAAAACTTCAAAAACTTTTTCTCCATGCCTAATACCAATATCTTGAATTGGATAATTTTCACATTGTTTTAATTCAAGTATAGATTTTAATAATGTTTCCATGGTTGCAGCGGGTGCTTGTTGAACAAAAATATCTCCATTTTTCCCATTAATAAAAGCATATTCCACTAAATTTACAGCATCATCAAGTGTCATCATAAATCTTGTCATATCTTTATCTGTTACAGTGATTGGAATATTTTGATTTATTTGTGAAAGCCAAAGAGGAATTACCGAGCCTCGAGATGACATAACATTTCCATACCTAGTCAAACATAAGCTTGTATTTTTTGGGGCATTCCTTGATTTAGCTACAACAACTTTTTCCATCATAGCTTTAGAGGTTCCCATTGCATTTATCGGGTAAACTGCTTTATCTGTACTTAAACAAATAATCTTTGACACATTATGAGAAAAAGCACAGTCAATAACATTTGCTGTTCCCATTACATTGGTTTTGACAGCTTCTAAAGGATGAAACTCGCAAGAAGGCACTTGTTTTAATGCTGCAGCATGAAAAATAAAATCTACACCTACCATTACATCGTTTATAGAATCTTTATCTCTTACATCTCCAATGTAAAATTTAATTCTTTCATCTTTATAAAATTTTCTTTGGTCGTCTTGTTTTTTTTCATCTCTTGAAAAAATTCGTATTTCTTTTACATCTAAGCTCAAATATTTTTTTAGTACTGCGTTACCAAAAGAGCCAGTTCCTCCAGTAATAAGAACAGTTTTATTTTTCAATAATTTCAATTTCTACCTTTATATAAATCGTTTATCATGTCTTCCCAAGAAGGGACCATAATATTTGTTTTATTTTTAAATTCTGAGGAATTTAGACTTCTATCACATTGAAAACTACTATTTCGATTAATTTTAATATTTAATCTAAATGTAGCATTTATCAATGTAATTAGATCAAACTTGCTAATTGGATCTGAGGATATTTGCCATAAACCATTCAAACACTGATGTTTATCAATAATTTGTTCTATTATTTTGGCAAATGCATATGTGGTTAAGCCAGAATAAATTGCATTCTCAAATCCATCAACTTCACCATCTTTTTGATATTTAATCCATTCAAATAAACTTTTTTTATTAAAAAGTTCAGGTCCAATAAAAGACGTTCTTATTGTTAAGGCATCTCCTTCAAAAACTTCTCCAAGTAGTTTTGATGCACCATATTTATCCACCGGATCTGGATTATCAGACTCTTTATAGGACCCTTTATTTCCTGAAAATACACAATCAGTACTCAGATGAATCAGTTTGATTTTATTTTCAATGCATATTTCATTTAATACATGAGGTAGGAGAGCATTTATTTTTACCATATTTAGGATATTTTTAGCATCGCCTCTTTGTTTAATCACTCCTACACAGTTAATTAAAATATCGGGAGATATTTCTTCGATAATATCATTTAAATTACTATGTTGATTGATATCATTGATGAACATACATCTATTTCTTTCTAAAATATTTTTAAAAAATCCAGTTGATTCTAGATCTGTTCTTTGTCTTAAAATGCTAAAAACTTCATATTTGTCTGAAAGATTTTTGATTAATGCATGACCAACCATACCACTACCGCCTAATATTAGTACTTTCATATTAAAATAAATCTACAAACTCTGGCGTTTTACCACCAGCATTAACCCAATTGTAATATTCAACATACTTAGCATTTAATTTCTTCCAGCTATACTTATCTTGTACAAACAATCTACCATTATTACCAATTCTTTTTAAAGATTCGGATGATAGATTTTTTGCAATATCTATAGTTGAAATTATATTTTCTTTATTTAGACTTACTATCCAACCACATTTTTTCTCTTCAATTATTTTCCATGGTGTATTTTCCGAGGTTATAACTGGCAAGCCATATGATAAAGCTTCTGCAACGACTAAACCGAAATTTTCAGTCTTTGAAGGTAGAATAAAGATATCATTTTCTAGAAACTTGTTTTTTTTACTTTCTCCAAATACCTTATCGGAAAAAATAATATTTGATATACCTAATTTCTTTACAAGATTTTTCAATGATTTATAATAATTTTCATCTTCACAATAACCGCAAACATCTAAAATTGCTTTTTTATCATCAATTTCTTTCCATGCATTTATAAGAAGCTCTAAGCCCTTTATAGGATGTATTCTTCCCAAAAAAAGAAATTTAATTTTATTTTTACTAAATGTTTTTTTTGTACAAGAAGGTATATCTATACCATTGGGTATAATTGCAATAGGTTGTTTAAAACCTAGCTCTCTTATTTCATCCTTTTCTTTTAATGATGTAGCATGAAAACTATCACATTCTTTTAGTAAATCATTCTGTCTAAAAAAAGTATTAAAAATATTTTTTTTATATTTAGATATATTTAAAGCAGCTTGTGATAATGAACCTCTTGGAGATACAATTATTTTTATATTTTTTTCTTTCTTTATAGCCAGTGGGTATAAGTTTGGCATTCTCCATAAACCATGATTATGAATTATGTTTCCATTTTTAACTGTTTTTTTTAAACCAGTTTTAAAATCCTTAGAAGATAAAATTGATCCTAAGAATGGATCAACTTTGTATTCATGAATTTTAAAAGAAGGATTAAACGTTAGATGACTTTTACCGGTAGTATGAAATTGAATATCAATGTTTTTTGATAAGCTTTCACATAAAGCAGGAACAGAATAAGAATGTCCGCTTAATTGATTTTCAACCATAAAAGAGCAAATGTGGTGTATTGAGTATAAACTATTCATTTAACTCCATATTACTTGTGTTTAAAATACTTTCTAATCCCCTATATATAAAAACAGAAAATAAATATAAAATAATCATATTTAATATAAATCCACCATATCTTCCCACAAACCAATCATCTATACTGCGACCAATGTAAATAGCATTTACAGCAAGCATTAATATAAGATAATTTTTCTCTTTAAGATTTTTTATTACAATCTTCGAGAAGAAGAACAGTAAAAAGGAAAAGTAAATTATAGTGAATGTTAGATATGTCCAGCCTCCGTTCCAATAAGCTTCAACGAACAATCCTGGACCAGTACTATTTATATTCTTTTCACTAAAGCTATTTTGAACTAAGCTGTTGTATGCACCGCCTGGATTTAAATTAGGTTTTTCAGGATATAAAATTCTAGGAATGAATATATATTTGAATTGTTGAAATGTATTTCCTTCATATTCCATGTCATAGGCTTCTACAGCATAACCTTGATATTTAACATAAGATAAGCGATCCCACCAAGCTTGAAAGTTTACAGCGTCTTGACCGCTATTTCTTAGCGTTTTTGCAGTATCAAAAGCACTTTCAAGTTCAGTAGTTGATGTAATTCCATAACTACCTTCTTCGGCATTCCTTAATAAAATGAATAGGTTTTGTATTACAGATACATATAAAATGCCTGCAATCGCTCCAGTAATAAGTATACTTTTAATATTTTTATTATGAAAAAAGACAACAAAAGAGGCAAAAATAATTGACATATATAAATACTCTTTTGAAAGAACAAGAAAAGAGGATACCATTTCAAAAAAAACCAGAAGATAAAAAAACATCTTATATGAATTGTTTTGTTGGCCTATACTATACAAGAGAAAGATTCCAACATAAATGAATGTAGTCAGTACATGAAAAATTCCAGGAGCATTTATTCCAAGATATGTAGATGGAAAAATAACTAAATATTTTGAAAATAAACCAACTCCGAGCGCATAGAAAAGCAATAATTTTTTATTTATTGTTTTAGGAGAAATCTTTTTTGGTATTGGAAAAGAATGATTTAATATCAAAAATATAAAGTCTGTTAAACAAATAACGGCAATATAGATTAATACAATTTTACTTAATGTTTGATCTGTGATAAAAAAATAAAGATTCATAACTTCAATAGTTATGCTACTACCAAAGTAATAAGCAAGCGGTCCAATGCCATAAAATAAAGTTGAAATAAATTTATACCAAAATAAAGGTGAGAAAAGTATATATGCTATATTTTTATCATACAATACAATCATTCCATAAAGTATGTTATAAATAATGATACTGCTTAAAATAGCAATATTAAAGTTTTGATAATTTGGTATCAGAGAATGATAAAAGGAAAAGAAAAACAAAAAACAAAAAAATAAAAGAACGGATAAAAGTCCTAAAAGTAAAGTAGATGTTTTCTGTTCGAGTATTCTATACATTTCTCAATAATTTTCTTGTAATAATATAACCTGATAAAAAATGAACTATATAGGTACATAAAAGTGCAAATGGAATACCTATAACACCATAACTATATATCATAATAGGAAGTATAATAATATTCGTTATTGCTGCAATACCTTCAATCAAAAATACATTCCATGTTTTTTTATAAGCAAAACAGATATTTTCAAAAAGATAACCAAAAATAAGAAATGAAAACCCTAAAGAAAGGAAGGGAAGTAAATAAAAAAATTCACGAAAATTTTCCCCTAATACAAGTAATACAATTTGCTGATTAAAAAATGAAAAAAAACTGATAAAAATTATTGATGTAACAGCAAGCATTATGGCATATGTCTTCAGGATTTTTTTACTACTTTGTTTTTTATGATTAGCGATATACTCAAAATAATAAGGTCTAAAAATAATTTCAATAGCGCCAGAAGCTGTTAAAAATAACATTGATACTAAACTAACAATAGGAGCATATTTACCTGCAGTAGCAGTCCCTAAAAATAAAGCTATAATATATTTGTCTGCATTACTTAAGCTCCAACCAAAAATTTTTTGAAGCACCAAAGGTTTTGAAAAATCAAAAAATTCAGAAAAGTTATGCCAGTAAAATTTTGTTTTTGATGATTTAATTAAATTGACGGTGATAATTTTACCAAAAAAGAGAAAACTAATCAAAAGATTTGCCATAGAAAAACCATACAAAATACTTATAAAGCTATTTTCGTAGTATACATAGAGTAAAACAGCAAAAATTGGTCTGAAAATTGATATCAGTATTTGAAAAAAAGCATATTTTTTTTGTTCTCTATTTACATTCATTAATACTTTAAATAATCCAACAAGATGCTCTGATATCAAGGAAAGAAAGAAAATAAAAATTAAAAATAAATAATGTGAATTGAGTAAAAAGCTCATTAGTAAAAATGCTAAGCAAATGAGTATGTATAGCATTGATATCTTTGATGAAAGTAGAATAGATTTATTATAAGATGTATCATCATCATTTTCAGGAATAATTCTTAGAAATGCTTGAAAAATTGATCCGCTAATAACATTAAAGAATAATAAAATAATTCCGGAAAATACTATATACTGGCCGTAATGAACTGGAGTTACATATTCTGTAATTACTCTAATACCAGCAATTATTGCTATAGCACTTATAAGCTGACCAAAGAAAGACCAAAAACTTTCTTTCAATATGTTATTTTTTTTCAAATTCTTGATTATTATAAAAAACTAAACTATCTGTAAGATATTTTTGTTATTAAAGTAATAAAAATTGTGTTTAAAATTTGCGATATGGTCTTTATTTATAATTAGGTAATTTGACTCATAAAATTTTTCTAATTCTGGATTCCATTCATTGATAATTTGAACCTCATTAGATGTAATTTTTCCAATTAGGTAATTAGTGTCATTAAAATAGTCAAAAACATTTTTAAGGTATGATTTTGAGTTTATCCATCTCCAATTATATTCAAATTGTAATGCAACAATTCGATTATTCTTGAACATTTCTTTACAACCCATAATTACATAAAAATCATTGCCTTCAGTATCACATTTTAAAAAGTCAATTGAGTCTATATTATTTTCTTTACAAAAAATATCAATCGTTGTAGTTAAGACCTTTTCTGTTGATGGAGGGTTAATATTTTTATCATTATAGGATATTGAATTGTCAAAAAAAGAATTTGTACCGTTATTTTCGCCAAAATTATATATTTCGAACTCACCTATTTCATTTGAAATCGCTTTATTGAAAATTTGTATATCTGCATTGTGTTTATTTAGATTTTTTTCAAGATTTAAATAAGTTTGATTTATAGCTTCAAATGCAAATATAGATATATTTTTATCATATTTTAATGCCAGCTTTGACCAACTACCAATATTTGCTCCAACGTCAAAAAGAATTTTCTTTTCTTTTTTATTATTAATGAGAAAATGTTTTAAAAGATTTTTTTCACTTATATCTAATTGCATTGAAGGAGAATCGTTACGAATGCTGAGAAATATTTTTCTCGATATTCTCCATACTATTTCAGTATAAATATTTTTAATAGCTTTAATCATAGATAGATTATTTATCTAATTTTTTATCAATGGAAATGGTATTTATCAACTCTTTCCCAAAGTCACTTTTTAATAAAAGAGTAACATAAACATAGAAAAGAGTAATGAATATAAATGTAAATGCTAAGCGTAAAAGCATATACCTTAACCTAGGCCCACTTTTTCTTAAAGGAAGATTTGGAGAATCAATTACTTGAAGAACGTTCGCCTCTTCAAAGTACTTAATTTTTGCTAATTCTAATTCAACTTTTAACGAGCTATAAGTATTACTAAGAACAAGGATATCTCTTAGTTTAGTTGATTCTTGCATCCTTAATGTAGGAGACTGAAGAATATTAGAATTATTTACACGAAATTTTCTTAAGCCTTCTTCTAGTATAGCAAGTTCTCCGAAACTGGATTGAATCTGATTCTGAATAACATCTATTTTTTTATCAAGCCGCTCTAATTGAAAGTTTGTTAATTCTAATTTTAGTTGATCTAAAATTGATATAGCTATATCCATAGACAATTGTCTATTATTTGATGATATACTTATACCTAGAATTGGATTATTTAAATTTTTACTTATAGAAATATTGCTTAATAACTCTTTTCTTCCATCTAACTTCAAAAGCGGTATATTGGGGTTATCAGAATCTTCCTTAGAGTATATAATATAAAGTTTTTCCATTTTACCATTATAGTTGAATTCTTTATCAAGAATCTTATTTAAAAAGTTTCTACTAGATAGTACTTCAGGAATCATATCAAAATTTGTTGTTGAAGATGAAACCGAATTTAAATTACTTGATGAAAAAGAAGATACAATTTTGCTTAGTCCCGAAGAATTATATGAACCATCTTGAGAATTATGAGCTAATTTTATGTTAGAAATATAAATTCTGTCAGTGATGCTGTAATGAAGTATAAATACGGATGATAATAGAAAGAACAAATATAAGAGAGCTCTCTTTTTAGTTTTTACAACATAAAGTATTGCTTTTATAATCTCCATAATATTAATAGAAAATAACTGATATAAGTCTATATAGAAAAAGGTTTTTTATAAATATTCTAAAACTAAAGATTGTTTGATATCCATTTTTTTAGGATAAAAAGTGTCCAAATTTTATACCATTGATTGTTGAGTCCAATAATTGAATTGGTTTCTTCAGCAAGCTCTTTTCCTAGAGATTGTTTGAGCCATAATTCAAAAGGAAAGGTAAACCCCTGCTTTTTTTGATTAATAATGTGCATTGGTAAATTTAGCCCTTCACTTAATATCGCCTTTTTATCTTCAAAAATATATTTTTCTGGAAGTGATTGGATTGTGGAAATAAAATTTTTGTCTATAAATGGAGTTCTAATTTCTGTGGACCACTTCATACCAAAGACGTCAGAATCTCGTAGTAATTGATTTTTAAGATAATTGCTCAATTCAAGTTTTCTGGTAATAGAATTCATACCAGCATTTTTTTGCAAATCAAAGCTTGTTTCTGAGAATTCACCAACTTCATCGTTTAAAATTTGATTTGTAATAACTAAAGATTCATTCTTTGAAAAGATTCCTCTTAATGCAAAATATGAATCTAATAAGTTATCTGAAGAAATTAAGTCTATAATTCTAGAATTGTATTTTTTGAGGAATTTATTAGGTGTGATTTTTTTTAATAGCTCATCTGAAAGAAAATTCTTTTTAATATTTAAGTAATGATTTATAGCCCTCATCCTTTTGAATGATGGATATCCACCAAAGAGTTCGTCTCCTCCCAATCCAGATAAAACTACTTTTAAACCAGTTTGTTTAGTAAACCTTGATATAAAGTAAGTATTAAATCCATCTACTGTAGGTTGATCTAAAGTATTAATAAAGTCATCTAATGATTCAACAGCTTCTTCTTCTTTTACAATATATTCATGATGATTTGTATTATAATATTGAGCTATTTTTTTTGATACTTTCGATTCATCCCACTTTTTTTCTTCAAATCCTATAGTGAGCGTATTTACTTTTGCAAATTGTGAAGCAACTGATAGTACAGAAGTGGAATCAACACCCCCGCTTAAAAACACACCCGTGGGAACATCGCTTTCTAGATGATATTTTACACTTTTTTCAAAACTATTTTTTACAACCTCTAATGTATCTTTACGGCCCAGTTTTTTATTATTTTCTTTTTTGTTATTTTTAGTATAAAGTATTTTTGAGAATGATTTTTTATTAAAAGTAAGATAATGACCAGATTCTAGCATAAATATATTATTTATAATTGTATCTGGTTCGTGAAAATATCCAGTTAGCAGATATGAGTTTATTGCCTTTTGATTTAATTTATAGTCAAATTGTTTAGACTTCATTAGGGGTCTTAGTTCTGAGCAAAAAGTTAGTTTTTTATTACTAAAATTATAATAAAGTGGTTTAATTCCTAAAGAATCTCTAGCAATGAATATTTCTTCTTTGAGATTATCCCAAATTGCAAAGCTAAACATTCCAGAAAGATATTTTAAACAATCTTCACCGTATTCTATATACATGTAAAGCAAAATCTCGGTATCACTTTTTGTATTAACATTAAATTTTTTATGTACAAGTTTGTTTAATTCTTTATAGTTATAGATTTCTCCATTAAAGATTATATTAAATCTTTTATCATAAGACTCTATAGGTTGATTAGCATTTTCCGATGTATCAATAATTGATAATCTTGTTTGACATAATAAGGCATTGGAAGATGGTGAAAAATAATAACCTTTAGCATCTGGACCTCGATGCTTTAAATTGTTGTGAAACTTATGTACAATATCTTGATGATGACTAATATTAGATTGAAAATTTACTATTCCTGCTATACCACACATTAGGCAAAACCCTTCAGTTTTTCCCAAGCATCACTATGTGTTATATCATTTATGCAATATCCACATGAATCTATACTACAAGAGCAAATATGTTTTCTTTTTGATCTTAATACAAATTCTTTTGAAAGATAGGGATCCCATTTTAGCTTGAAATCTTGTGGTGCTTGTATTGTTACTACTTTCGTACTAGTAAAAGATGAAAGATGACCTGGGCCACTGTCATTTGCAATCATAGCAACACCCTCACTAATCATATATATAGTTTCACTCAATGTTGTTTTATTGCACAAATTATAGTAATTGTTTGTCTTAAACATTAACTCAGTTCTCTTTTTCCAACTCTCTAACCTTAAAATGATATTATCTGCAACAATACCATCTGTTCTATTGCCAATAAAAACAATATCACCTTTATTTCTAATCCATAGCTTAGCTATTTCAAAAAAATTATTATCATCCCATTTTTTAGATTCTAATTTTGCTCCGGTAGCAATAATTAAAGCATTATTAAGTTTTTTTGCATTATTAGAAATATCATCTGATATATCATTATGAGAGTATTCAAATAAATTAATTTGATCATTTATTTTAGTTGTATTAATATTTCTTTGAACTTCATTTTCATAAGGGTAAGGAATTTTTTGAGCAAAATTATTTTCAGAAAATTTTACCCTATTAACAGAGAATCCATGTAGATATTTAATATTGAGAAAAGAAAAGAAAAACAAATTACGCAATTCCCTTAAAAAAGTACTTCTATCATCGCTCATCATGAAGCATAAATCAAATTTTTTATGACGAATTTTACGAAATAATGGAAATATTTTACCATCATAATAGTATAGTATTTCATTTACAAGATTTTGTGAATTAAGAATACTTGCAGCTGAAATTAAATTCTTTGCTCCAGGAGAAGTTAAAAGTACAATTTTTGCATGAGGATACTTTAATTTAATTAATTTAATAGCTGGATACGCAGTGATTATATCTCCAATATTACCATTTTTATATATTATAATATTATCTACAGTCAATGGGGGAGATGTCCATATTATTTTTTGCAATATTTGTAATATAGTATTTTGAACTTTGAGCAAAGATGATATAAAAGCTATTGTGAAATATGTCATATTATTTTATTGTGTCAAAAAAATAATTTTTACAAATATCAATTCCCTCTTTTAGGCTAGTAAATTTCTTATTATAGCCAAGACTACGAAGCTTGTCAATATTTGCAGAAGTATAGTATTGATAAATATCAGTGAGAGCTTTTGGCATGTCTATATAGTTTATGTCTCTCGGAATTTCAAGAGAATCAAACAGTGTTTCTGCAAGTACTAGAAAAGGTTGTGGATTTCCAGTACCTACATTATATATCCCATTAAATGTATTGTCTTTAAAAAATAAAATTATATCTACGACATCTCCTACAAAGATAAAATCTCTAGTCTGATAACCATCTTTAAAATCAACATGAAGAGACTTGAATAAGTTCATTTTTTTTTCTGAATATATTTTTCTTAGACCCCAATGGACTACGCTCGCCATCTTTCCCTTATTATCTTCATAAGGACCATACACATTAAAAAACTTTAAGCCAACCCAACTTGGAGGTGATTGAGGTTGATTGATTGCCCATAAATCAAAATCATTTTTTGATTTTCCATACTTATTTAATGGTTCTAATTCACTAATTTTTGTTTCATCGTCATCGAAGCCTTGATTACCTATTCCATAAGTTGCTGCACTACTAGCATAAATAAGAGGAGTGCTATTTTTTGTGCAATATTTCCAAATTTTTTTTGAAAAATCTATATTTAATTTTTTGAGTAGCTCAGAATCATTACATGTAGTATCAGTAATAGCTCCAAGGTGAATTACTAAATCAATATCAGTACCATCATCTTTTAGTAAAGTCTCACAATCATTTACCGATAAAGATTTATAGTACTGAAATAATTCCAATTTTTCACTTTTCTTTTCTAAATCAAAATGATCCACAACAATTAAATCTTTAATGCCTTGTTGGTTTAAAGATAGGATGGTATTTATACCTATAAATCCTGCAGCTCCAGTAACCAATATCATTAGATATGTTTATTTAATTCTGTTTGTTCTATTGGTGTAGTACCAAACTGACCAACTACATGTTGCGCAGCTATGTTTGCTATCTTTGCTGCATCAATCAAATTTTTACCCCTTGAATGGTATGTAGCTAATGTTGAAATGACTGTATCTCCTGCGCCACTTACATCAAATACGTCCTTTGCTTTTGACTTGATATGACAGAATTTTTTAGAATCATAAACAGTCATACCATCTTTCCCCCTTGTTATGATACAATTTTTAATACTATAGGTGTCACAAATAAATTTACACGCTTCTTCAAAGTTCTTATTAGTTTTAAGATCATTTTTATAAACTGCTTTAGTTTCCAAGATATTTGGAGTAATGCAATACGCGTTTTTATATTTTGCAAAATCAGAACCTTTAGGATCAATAAAAGTGTTTATTGTTTGAGATTTAGCCTTACTGAGCACTACATCTAAAAGATTATTACTACAAACTCCTTTTTTATAATCACTAATCAATACAAAATCTACTTTTCCCATTAAAGACGCCACCATTTTAATTAACTGTGACTCATTTTTTTTTGAATAAGTATTTGATTCAACATCTAATCTAAGTAATTGTTGGTTACTCGCGATAAATCGAGTTTTTTTAGATGTTGTAGACTGATTATCATATACAATAAAATCTGTAGATAAATTTTCTTCACTCATAATATCAGATATAGAATTTCCAGCATCATCTTTTCCAAGAATTCCAACTGAATAGACATGATTATCTAAATTATTAAGATTTCTTGCTACGTTTAAAGCTCCTCCCAATACAAATTCTTCCTTTATATGATCTAAAACGGGTATAGGGGCTTCAGGGGATATTCTACTGACATCTCCAAATATATAGTTGTCTAGTATCATATCACCGATAAGTAAGACTTTCATTTTTTATATAACTTTCATTATTTGATAATTACTTTTTATATTTTAAAACATTTTCTAATTATAATATAATAATAGCAAATAAAATAATCTTAAATAATAGAATTATCTTCGCATTGGAAATTTTTAAAGCTACTTTTTAAAAGTGAAAAAAATAAAAAAAATATTTTTTAAAGGACCATATTTCCCCTCCCATGATGAAAATCTCATGAGAAGTGAAGGTGACTTAGGGGCTGCAAGAAAAGATTTTCTAAAAAATAGGTTTACAAATGTAGATTTTTTATTAAAAAGTAGATATGATTGGATGAATGAACACCTTGAAGAGGATATGAAGATAATTGAAGTAGGATCAGGATCTGGTTTATCAGAGCTATATTTAAATCAAAAACCTTTAATAACTGACGCTGTAGATAATCCTTGGGTTGATAAATATGTTGATGCGACAAAAATGGATTTTGAAGATTCATCTATTGATATTATCATTGCCTCTCATACTATTCATCATTTTTATAATCCTGCAATGTTTTTCTTTGAGTGTGAGAGAGTGTTAAAAAAAGGGGGTAAGATAGTAATATCTGAAATACACACATCTTTCTTTATGAGATTTCTTTTGACTGCGATGCGACATGAAGGATATTCTTATGATGTTGATATTTTTAATTTAAAATCAGTTGTTAATGATAAGAGAGATTTATGGTCTGCAAATTGTGCTGTACCTGAAATTTTATTTGAAAATAAGAGTGATTTTGAAAATTACTTTACAAACTTAAAAATTGATTTTAAAGAATATTGTGAATTTTCTATTTTCCCTTTATCTGGTGGAGTTACAGCTAAAACTCCTATGCCGAGATTGCCAATCTTTATACTTAAATGTTTTAATTTTTTAGATAAAATACTTGTAAAGCTATTTCCAAATATATTTGCTTTAGGTATGAGAGTAGTAATATCTAGAAAATAGATTTTTATTCTTTCCATAATTCAGGATACTTTGTACATATTGCATCAAATGTCATATTTTTAGATAATTTTTTAAATTTATCTATCATTTCTATTGGATGTTCCTGCAATTCAGGAGATACTAAACATATTTTAAAATGCTCTTTAATGGTATCATAATCTTCTTCACTTAATTCAAATTTATCAAAGCAATCTATCCATACCCACTCTGCTTTATTTCTAAACTTCATAACAAATTCAACAGGTTCATATTTTGAATACCTTATTGAAATTTTATTACAATCTTTTTTAATCAGGTTAATAGTTCTTGGAATAGAACAATCAAGAAAGAAAAAGTTTTTGATTGAATTTTCTTTTAATTTTTTTATAATTATTTCTTCTGGACCATCACACTTCATATTGATAATCAAAAACGAATGCTTAAAATGCTGTAAAAAAGTGTCAAACGTCACACCGCTTTCAAATGGTTCATGGTTTAATATAATTTCATTATTATATATTCTGATATCAATCTCAATTCCATATTGTTGAGATACATTTTCTAAGCCCTCAATTGAATTGATCCGATGTTGTATGAATATAGTTTTATCAGTTGTCATTTTTTTTAATATTCAAAATATAAGCAAAAGTTCTAATAGATAGTTTCAGTTTTGTTTTAATCGAACCACCACCCTTAGCTTCTCCGTGAAGTCTTTCTTTAAATAAGACTGGAAAATCTATTATATCATAGTGCAATTTTTTAGCAGTATATAGTAGGTATAAGTCAAGTGAAAAGTCATTTGGAGCCTTATCTTTTACATGTTCGTAAAAAGTTCGAGAAAAAATTTTAGGTTGAGCATTTATATCATAAAAAGCTGTTTTTAGTATAATAGTGCAGACTGTGCCCATTAAAAATGTAAATATATTGTCTAGGATACCTCTCTTTAGTCTCTTTCCTTTTACTATGATATTCTTTGAACTGTTTTTAATTAAATCAAACCCTTTTAAAACATCTGCAACATCTGTTTGTAAGTCTGCATGAGTCCATCCTAGAAAATCGCCGCTAGATGCTTTAAGACCGCTCATGATGCCATGTCCATAGCCAATATTTTCTTTGAGAGATACAATTTTGAGATTATTAATTTTAATTTTTACTTTTAGGTCTTTTAATAATTGTTGAGAATTATCAGTGGATCCATTATCTACGATAATAATTTCAAGTGATTTTTTGTCATGTATTTTTGTAAGCGATTTTAATAATAATTCTAAATTATTTTGTTCATTGAAGCATGGAATAACAATAGAATATTTAATTTTGTTCATTTATAAAAATTAAAGTTTTGAAACCCATTGGGCCATTAAATATTTTTTTCTCTTCAAACGGAAGCGATTCTAAATATTTAATTATTTTGTTATGTTTATTTATATCATATAATACTGTATTTTTGTAATTATTATTTTTATTTATATCAACTGTATAAGGAGAGATATCATAAGGTGATTTACCATCATTTTGTGTATTTGTTTCAAATGTATCTATTATAATTATATTATAATTTTGAATAATTTTATCGATATCTTCAAAATTTAAATTCGTGGCGAAAGTTTCTACATTAAAATGTTCAGGGTTAGTACTATTAATTGAATTTTTAACAGATAATCCATACATAATTTTTGATATCATTCTTTGATTTGGTCCAATGTAATAAAATTGATTTTCATAATTTTCTTTAACTATAAAGCTGTAAACATTTTTATAATTTGAAAAATTGTTTGCTAGAAGAGATTGGAAACTAATTTTCTTAGGAAAAAATACAGGGAAATAAATTGTTGTATTCACTATAATAGAAAGTATAAGAATTCCTGTTGTTAGTCTATTATAAGATAGTTTCTCTAAATATAAACAAGTCCTATATAACCCAAGAAATGCAAAAGGTAGAGCATACTCTGCATGGTATCTGTATGTAAATTCATATCCGTAAAATGGGACGATAATAAATGAAAAAAATAATACTAAAAAAGTGGTAGTTAAAATAAAGCTTGATTTCAATTTTTTCAAATTAGGTATTAGAGAAATAATAATAAATAGAGATAATAAAATACCAAGACTACTAACAAAAATTTCTAAATAATTATTATCAAAGAAATTAGTTATTTGCAGATTACTGGTAGATGGAGTGCCTGACAAGAGGCTATTTAAAAATATTGGCAAACATACAAAGAAAGGTGATAATAATTTACCAAAACTTTTTATGTTAACACTTTTTATGTTCCACCCTTTTTGTAATAAATATGCCATAAAAAGAGGAATAAATAATAAAAATATGGATTGCCTTATTAGTGATCCAATTGCAATAATAAAAATCCATTTAGAAAAGCTAAATTTTTGATTTTCTAACTGATTATATATATCAATTAGAAAGATAGTAACAATAATAAATGAATAAATTGAGGGCTCAATAGACAAAGATGTAAATAAAAATAAAGGAGTAGTTAAAATTAAAGTTGTAAATAAAATGCTATTTAAATTAGAAAAATGTTTTTTTAAAATAATAAAAAAATATGTTAAGAAGCTACTTGCTAATATCAATTGGAAAATTCTAATTCCAATTTCACTAATACCAAACAAAATACTGGAAAAAAAAATAGGAAATAACCTAAATGGAGGGTGAACCGATTGGGTTCCCCCAAAATATATTATAATACTTCTAAGGAATAAAAATACTATGGTTACTAAGAAAATTTTTAAATAAATATTTTTTTGATTTCTCAGAAAAATTATTAATGAAATAAAAAAGATAAGGATTAAAATATTAGTTATATAAATTAATATTTTATATGAAAAATCTCCAATTTCTGGTAACATTGTTCCAAGCAATATCCCATGCTTAAAAGCTTCTGTAACATGTGCTGATTGATCATTATAGAACCAAGAAAACAGACCGTCATTAATCAAGATCAGCATTGATATGAAAAAGATGGAAACTATTTTTAAAGAATCAAACTCTATCTCCAAAGTTTTTTTATTTTCATGATGATCAATCTTCAAAAGAATATAGCTCAAGAATATTGGAACAACAGTACCAATTATAAGTATTAAATAGTTATCTGATCGTGTTAGAAATGCCCCAAATATACCATAGATCCATATTGTGATAAATAACATAATTTCGTAAGGACTATAGGATATTTTCATAGCATTTTTATCAATGTATTTCATAGTCTTCCTTAAAAAATTGTTTCCAATAATTATAGGTTCTTAGGTCATCAGGCGTTCCCCAGCATATATACTTATCTACTTCAAATATTCCAACCTTTAGTCCATCTTTAATTAACAAGTTCATCATTTCATCAACATAGAATTCACCATTGATTCTTATATTTTTTTTAATTAACTCTTTACCGTAATGAGTAAAAATTTTACCATTTTTGAACCAAAATGTTCCTACAATGGCATGATCACTTACAGGATTTTCGGATATACTTTTTTTGCAAGAGATAGAATCTGCTAGTTGCCCGTCTTTAGTGTCCACCCAGCCATACATATGGGGGTTTCTTGCCACTGTCGCATTATTTCTGAATGTCCATATTATTGCATCTAAATCTTGATTTTTCAATAGATTGCTAAACATTTTTTTATTCCATATAACTGCGGAATCGCAAGGACTTATTAACAGAGAATTATCTTTTGGTATAGCATCTTTAGCCAATAAACATGTACTGACCTGTCCGTCTGTTGGCTTGTCCATTAAAATTAGTTTGTTATTTGAAAATTCGTTATCAATGATTTTTTTAACATTGTATTTTTTTTCAAATTCTTTTTTTGTGATAAAAATATAATTATTTGCGTCCGGTAGGCACGTGGTAGCTTTAATGAACATTTCTTGATTATCTAACTTGATAAGCGGTTTAGGATCAGTAAATCCTTCATCTTTAAATCTTTGACCTTGTCCCCCCATAGCCATAAGTATTGTATTAATCATTCAGGTGCACTTTTTCTATAATTTCCCATTTTAAATTATACTCATCATTTTCCGCAATTGCGACAGAAGATATAGGTATTTTATGATTCAGTAACAATTTGACAGAATCATCAATAATGCTATCTTTTGTATTTCTTTTATGTTTTCCATAAGCCAAGCTCATGTGAGGTTTATAGCAATTTTTTTCTTTACACTTAAAATACTCTAAAGATTTAGTTCTTAATTTTTTAATAATTGGATCTAGTTTAATATTAATGAACAATGATTGAAAATAAGTATTCCCAATATCAATTTTTTCTGGCTTTAATGTAAATGGACCTTGATTAGATAATATTACCTTTAACTTTTTTATACTATAATCTTTTGAGTTTGTAAAGCTGCTTGTAAGCGTAATATGTGGAATAATTTCTACAGAATTGAGACTCTTAGATATGTTTCCTATGATAGACTTGTAATTAATTATTTTTTTGTCTGGTAGTAGCCATATTGATAAGGTTTTTTTATCATTCATAATTAGAATCTTTATCTATTCACTGGGATCAAAGAATATTTCTTTCCAATAAAGATATTCTTGTAAATCTTGCGGAGTACCCCATTGCATAAAGTATGGTATGTCATAAATTTTGATTTTTTTATTATCTTGAATCATATAATTATAAACTAAGCTGACATAATATTCTCCGCTTAGAGTATTTACATCGTTATAAATAGCATTGAAGTATTTTTTTATATATGAACCTTTTTTAAAATAGTATGTTCCGGAAGATTGTGGGCAATCCATTTTATTTTCTGTAAAACTAAATTTCTCTCTTATTTCTAATACGGTATTATCCTCACAATGTGTTGAGGCGTAGTAATTGGGCCCTAAAAGATGGGGATGAAATCCCTCATAGGTGATGATACTTCCATCGGGACCTTCTTTCTTTATAAACTCTTTAAAATCTTTATAGTCCCATCTCCAAGAAAAATCACAATAGTTTACAATGAAATCTTCTTGATCGTCCTCTATATGGTCAAGTATCTGTAAGACAGCCATAACTGGACCAATGTTATAACTTCTATCTACGATATGAACTTCACAATTTTTTGTCATACTTTTAAGGATTTTATCTAACTGATGTTTTTCAACATGTAGTTCATTAATTACAAATATGAAATTATCATCTTTATCAAATCTATCTATTACATGCTGAATAATAGGCTTGCCTTCAATTTCAATTAGAAACTTTGGTTTTTTATAACCAGCTTTCATAAATCTTGTTCCAAGACCTGACATAGGAATAATAATATTCATTTTAATAAATCCTGCCTGTATTTTTCTGCATCCCAATTCACCAACTCATCTACAGATTTTTCATCTAGATAAGACGGCGTAAAGCCATTGAGTTTTGCAAAATATTCAATTTTCATTTTATTGATAAATAACTCTGTTTTGAACATTGCTTCTTTTTTGCTAGAAACATTAATTAGCCATTCACAGCTACCATAAACCAATCTATGAATAATTACATTTTTTACATACTTGGAAGATTTATGAGCTGATTGTGAAGCGACCCCTGAATTATAAATAGCAGAATCTGGATATAGATGGGGTAGTTCATGAATATTATCTTCTGAATAAGGCTTGAGAATTTCTAAACCTTTGTCTTGAAGAAAATTATTATTAATAAGAAAAAAATATGCAGCACTTGAAGACTTAATTAGTAATTCATTATCTTGCTTATACTCTTTATAAATAATTTCTTTTTTTAATCGGTTTTCTATAAGCTCATATCTTTTTTTGATAGATTCTTCTGATGGTCCAGTAATGATGATTCCATGATTAAATAAAAATGTAATTTCATTTAGCATAGATCGTTCTTCCATAATTTTATCGGTAAGTATGATCCCTGGCTTACAATAATCCACATATGACATATTATCATTATCTTCGCATAGTTTTTTAATAATTTCCTGTCCTTCTTCAGTACAGGTAAAAATATTGATTATTGTAGGGTGTAGGTGAAGTGTATATTTATCTCCGAATACATGAAAACTTAACTCGATGGAAGGCCTATCTTTTCCAGAAATTTTCTCTTGAATTAGTGCATTATATTGATTTTCAAGATTTTGCTTATTATATATCTCTAAAACTCCTCGAATATCTTTTTTTGATATATTGCATGAAATGACATCATTCTCATCTTTGATATCTCTAAAGTGTTTCCCTGATTTTTTAATATGTATTATATCATCTTCTTTGATAGATATATTCCCACCTGCACCTTGTACGTAGTTATCATTCTTACCAAAGTGATTATGGAGTTCTATTGTTTTTTTTATATAATCCATTACAGATTATTTTTTAACTGCACTCGAAAGCATTGTGAGGATAGTGATTTGAATTAATAAATCATTTGAAGATAGATTTTTGTCAAAATCTTTATTGATAAAATCTAAGGAGTCTCTCATGTAGCCAATATATTTATTAAAGAAGTCTTTTGAGAATTCTCCATTTAGCTCAATAATTTGAGAATCATTATTGTAATCAAAGTAATGGTTAAATTCATAACCTTGATTCTGATCACTTTCTATATAATCAATTAGATAACTTAAATTCCATTTATTCTTAATAACTAATTGAAGAGTTATATCATCTTTCTCAAGGCGCTTTCTGACAATTAAGTCTGAAAATTTTAACTGCGGTCTTATATAGTTTTGTGAATCAGGATTGCGTTGTGCAATATTTTCTTTCACTTTTTCTTTGCTATATCCTCTTTTTTTATGATCTCTTTCAATTTTCCACTTTTGTCTTAATCTTTCCTCCGGATCTAAGAATATCTTTAAATCAAATAATCCCCTCATTTGAGGTAAATAAAGTACATGGAGTCCTAAAAAACAGACGGTATCATTAGATGATATTGCAGTAGGATTTGAAAATTGTCCATCTGAATGATCATAGTTTGATTTGTATATAGACCTTCCTTCTTTTAAATTTTTTGTGTTATCAAATTGAAGATACAAATTATTTGCTTTTGGATTTAGATGAGTAAAAGCCTTCCATTTTTGATGACCTCTTTCCCATTTATGATCATCATCTCCTTGAACACAAAGAGTGTCAGTAGAAAATATTGAATCAATTACTTTATATGTATAGTCTTTTCCACTTCCAGAGTCACCTCCTACACCAATCATTAAGGGTTTATTGCGATAACTATTTAAATTATTATGATCATTTCCAAGCTTGGATATTAAAAACATAATATATATCATCGATCCCAATAATGGAGTGAAAAGTAAACTATTAAATTGAATTTCATTTGTTTGAATGAAGTTTAGTATTTGAATACCATTGAATATTTCAAATGTATTCAGCAATGAATATTTTGTAGAGAATAAAAAGTATAGTAAATAGAAACCGTTTAAACTGATAATAGCGAATCGTGGAAAGTCAGGGTATCTAATAAAGCAGTATACAATAAATGGATATACCCACATATACCAACCTGGAGAAGGAGCAACAAACATTACTAGAGACATAAAGCCCAGCGCTAAATACATAATTAAAGTACTTTTAGATATTTTATTATAGCTGATAAAGTTTAAATAAAATATTCCTAGCAAAAGGGGGGTTATTAGTAATAGTAATGATTGATTACCATAGCCGATATATAAATCATAAATCCAGCTTTGGACACTTGATTTTCTTACAATTTCAATAAATCCTTCAGAGTTATAAAACGGAAATTGGAAGATATAAAAAACAGAGTATGCTATAACTGAGTAGAGCATAGATATTCTTCTAGATTTTTTACCAAGATAGGTCGCAATAAAAACCAAAGCAACAAGTGAGCTAAACTTAGCATTTATAGCTAAACCTAATACCGCTGCTGACATTAGTATCATCTTCAAACTATCTTTTGACTTAAATAATACCACAAGAGATAGCAAGATAAAGAACGTTGGGATAATATCTAATTGTGTATAAAAATAATTAATATACAATACAATTGGAGAGCAAAAATAAAGATAAAAGACTTTTCTCTCTTGGTTTACCAATAGTCTTAATAGCAAAAAATAGATTCCTATATCAAAGGTAAGTAGCGTTGCCGAGAAAGCAATTAATGAAATACTTTCTCCAAAGATAAAAGTAAATGGAGACAATAAAAGGGCAAAGAAAGCTAACGGATATAGCATTACTGGCCCATATGGAAATATGGCAAGTTTATCTATATCATAAAAATATTGCCAAGGATTGTCAAAATTGGTTACAAAATGGTCTACGAATGGCATTAAAAGAACTCTTGCATCTTGAGATGCAAATAGTGATCCTAAAATTATCTTTAGGATACTTACAAATATTAATGGTTTTATAAAATTTTTCATATTTTAAATTATAAAAGTTTTTATGTCATAATTAGACAAAAATATATCTTTTTTTGGATTATCACCCACGCAAAATATTTTATCGTAACTAGTATTGGTGAAGTTTAATACTTTTTCAGCAAATTGTTGACTTGGTTTTTCTATGCCAACTTCTTGAGAGGTAATAATTTCTGTGATATAACCACTTATTTTAAGCTTTTTGATTTTTAAGAACTGTAATCTTGCATTAAAATCTGTTGCAATAATAATAACAATCTTTTTTTTCTGTAGTTGTTTAAATGCTGGAACAACCCATTCAAATAATTTAATTTTTTCAAAAAATGATTTCCAGTATATATCATAAAATTGAAGAGTATTTTTAGTTGAATCTTCTATAGATAATATATTACACATTTGTTTTAAATAAAGAAAACGTGAATGCATACTAGATGTATTCTTGAGTTGCTGATTTATAGAGTCCCTTGCTTTGAGATAAGCATTTAAAGACATTTTTTTATCAATATTAAAATTTTCTTCAATATGCTTTAGTACAGATGATACACCATTTTCATTGCAGGTTTCATAGTCATATAATGTTTGGTCAAGATCAAAAACCGCATGAGAAAAATTATCTAATTGTTTAGAGTCAATAAATTGTAATAAATCTTTTGTCTTTTGATTTTTGATAGTCATAGACATATTTTAATAAAATGTACTTATGAATTCTACGTTAATAAATAATATTTGTGGATTTGATTGCTATCATTAGATTCAAATCATAATGATTACAAGATTATTTATACTATTCATTACTCTGCTATTGATGCCAATCTTATTATTGTTAGCCATTATAATATTGTTAGATGACGGCTATCCATTTTTATTTACTCAACAAAGGATAGGTATTAACGAATCTAGATTTAAGATATATAAGTTCAGAACAATGAAGAAGGATGTGGGAGATATCCCAACACACCTGGTTAATGACAGGAGCTCATCTATAATCAGATCTGGATATTTTCTGAGAAAATTTAGTCTAGACGAACTACCACAATTATTTAATATTATTTTTGGAGATATGAAACTTATAGGTCCTAGACCTGCATTATATAATCAAGAAGACTTAATTAATTTACGAAAAGAGTTAGGTGTGAATAAATTAAAACCTGGTATTACTGGTTGGGCTCAGGTTAATGGTAGAGACGAGTTATCTATTAAAGAAAAAGTAGATTTAGATTACTACTATCTAAATAATAAAGGATTTATTATGAGTATAAAAATAATTCTTATGACTATTAATAAAGTCCTATTTGCAAAAAATATTTCGTTATAATTTATATAAATGGTAGTAAAACACATATTAAAGAAAATTATTAATCAGGATAGGTCTATAAAAAGACTGATTGTGATGATTAATGACAGCTTAATCAATATCAGTACATTTACTATTATTTCATTTTTTCTTGAGAGATATATGCCATATGAATTATCTTTCTTTGTTTTTCAGTTTGCAATAATCTTATTTTTTATCTTCTTTAGAATTTATGACAATGTTATAAAGCATATAGCAGGTAGTTATATATATAAGTTATTGATTGCCTTGTTTATACCACATTTTTGCTATTTTTTATTCTTACAAATCTTTCAGAATAATCTTAATTATGAACAAGTTATAGTATTCAATTTTTTTACAACATTTTCCCTGATTGTAATATCAAGAATAGTTGCAAAGTCTATATTATATCAATCTCCCCATAGGACAGAAAATATCGCTATATATGTAGACAAAAATTATAGTTCAGCTATTATAGATAATATCAATCATTTGAACCAATACGCTACAATTGCTATTATTAGCGATGATAAAGAAAGTAAGGGGCTTTATATTAATGGAGTAGAAGTTTACAATACCTCAGATATCCAAGGTCTTATTGTAGAGAAAAAGCTGAGTAAATTATTTATTGCTTCACAGAAAAATATTATAAAATTAAAAAATACTATTTTAGATGAATTGTCTAATGCTCCCTTAAAAATTATAGAAATCCCAGATATAGAAGATGTTATAGAAGGAAAATATTCTTTTGACTCCTTAGAAGACCTATCCCTAGAAGATATTGTGGATAGAAAAACACATAACTTAGACTTTCGAGATAATACCAATACTTTCATTGAAGGTAAGGACGTATTAATTACCGGCGCTGGAGGTTCAATAGGAAGCATATTATCTAGCCAGATAATTTCTTATAATCCTAAATCTGTAATAATCCTTGATCATTCAGAGTCTTCACTATTCCTTACTGAGCAAAAGTTAAAGCAAATCAATAGTAATGTTGAAATTATTACTAAGCTTATTGACTTATCTGATAAGAATCTATTAGATGGAATGTTTAGCACTTATAATATTGATATGGTTTATCATGCAGCGGCCTATAAACATGTAAATATGTTAGAAAACAATATTTTATCAGGCGTTAAAAATAATATTATTGGATTATATTACTTATTAAATGAATGTGAAAAAAATAATGTAAGCAATTTTGTTTTAATAAGTACGGATAAGGCAGTCAAACCTACTACTATAATGGGTATGACTAAAAAATTCTGTGAATTAATGATGTTTAATTTTAAGAGTAATAAAAATTGCACTTATTCCGCAGTTAGATTTGGGAACGTATTTAATTCTTCAGGTTCTGTTATACCTATTTTTAAAAAACAAATTTTAAACCAAGATTTTTTAACAGTGACCAATAAGGATGTAACAAGATATTTTATGTCAATTGACGAAGCTGTACATTTAGTTATAAGGGCTTCTTTAATATCTAAAGGAAATGAAATGTTTATTTTAGACATGGGTGAGCCAAGAAAAATATTAGATATTGCTAAAAAAATGATTCATATAAGTGGAAAAACAATTAAATCTAAAGATAATCCAAATGGAGATATTGAAATTAAAATTATTGGTCTTGGAGATAGTGAGAAACTCCATGAAGAATTATCAGAATTCAGTTGTGAAAAAACAGTCGAAGAGAAAGTTTTAAAATCAAAAGATTCTGATATAGAGTTCAATAATGTAGATGAAAAGATAAAATTATTATTAGAATATATAGATAGAAAAGATGCAAATAAAATTAATGATTACTTAAAGAATCATTGTTTTAAATAAAACTAATTAAATATAAGGTACAAAAATTAATGAAGGTTTTAATTACAGGAGTAGCAGGATTTATAGGAAGTAATCTAGCTAATTCACTACTGAAAAATAACATTCAGGTAGTTGGAGTAGATAATCTTTCATATGGTATATTAGATCAAGTACCAAAAGATGTTGAATTTCATCAAATGGATATAAGAGATAAAAATATTAGTGATATTTTTGACCATATTGATTATGTATTTCATTTAGCAGCTAAAAATTGTATAACAGATTGTCAGGAAGAACCAATAGAAACATTTGATATCAATGTTAATGGAACAATAAATATTTTTGAAGCAGCTATTAAAAAAAATATCAAAAAAGTTATTTATGCGGAATCTTCTTCCGTTTATGAAGGCGCAACATCATTGCCAAGTAAAGAATCTGAAGTATTCCCAGAAAGTATATATGCTATATCTAAAATCACGACCAATTTTCTTGCTAAAGAGTATGGAAAATCTAAAGGATTAGTAACTACTGGATTGAGATACTTTAACGTTTATGGTCCTAGACAAGATTATAGAAGAACAATTCCGCCAGTATTTAGCGCTTTTATTATCAATTTACTTAATGGTAAACAACCAACTATCTTTGGAGATGGTTCAAAAAAAAGAGATTTTGTATATGTAGATGATGTCAATAATTTTCATTTAATGTGTATTCAAGATGACAGAACCAATAATGAAGTATTCAATATAGGGTCAGGTAAATATTATTCGATTAATGAAATTTATAATGAAATAAAACACTTACTTAATTCTAATATTGAGCCCTTATTTGGTGAAAATTTTTCTTTTGAAGCTCAGAACAATTTAGCAGATATTAGCAAAGCAAGAAAGATTGGATGGAATGTTAAAACAGATTTAAAGAATGGTTTAAAAAAATCTATAGATTATATAAAAGAAAATGTAATTTAATCATCATGATAGTTTCAAGAACACCATTTAGAATTACTTTAGGAGGCGGAGGGACCGATTTACCTAGCTACTATAAGGATCATGGTGGTTTTATATTCAGTTTTTGCTTATCAAAGTATATGTATGTATGTATTAATAGGCCTTCAGCTGATAACTTGATTAGATTAAAATATAGCATATCTGAATCTGTAGAATCACTCGATGATTTGCAGCATGATATAGCAAAGGCATGTTTACAAAGAACGGGTATTGATTCTAAGGTTGAAATTGCTTCTTTATCAGATATCCCAGCAGGGTCAGGTTTAGGAAGTTCTAGTACATACACTGTAGGATTATTAAATGGATTACATTCTTTAAATGGAAATTATAAGAGTTTAGAATTTTTAGCTGATGAAGCCTGTACAATTGAAATGGACATATTAAATAAGCCTATGGGGAAACAAGATCAATATTTAGCTGCTTTAGGTGGATTTGTTGTCCTTGAAATTGATAAAGATGGAAATGTAAAATCAAAGAAAATAAATTTAGAAAAATCAATCATGAATGAATTAAATAGAAACTTATTAATTTTTTATACTGGACAACAGAGAAAGAATAATAAAATTTTAAAAGAACAAGATGATTCAACAAAAAGTAATAAACAAGAAGTATTGAATTCTCTTCACTACATTAAAGAGTCTGGATATAAAATACTTGATATTGTACAGTCTGGAAATATTGACGATCTAGGATTTATGTTCAGAGATCATTGGGAGATGAAAAAGAAACTTTCTTCCGGAGTTACAAATGAAAAAATTGATTCTATTTATAATATAGCTTTAGATAACGGCGCCACTGGAGGAAAAATATCTGGAGCTGGTGGTGGTGGATTTTTTACTTTTTATTGCAATAAAAATCATCAGCAATTAAGAGATGCAATGAAAGCGGAAGGGCTTAAAGAGTTAGACTACTCATTTGATTTAGATGGCTCAAAAATTATTGCAAATCATCGATGAAAAAAATAATACTACTTGGATCTTCAGGATCTATTGGTTCTTATTTAGCTATTCATCTTTCAAATTTTTTCGAAGTTATTGCTACTAGTCGATCAAATACACAATTGTTTGAAAATATTAATAATGTTTCATGCTATACGGTGGACTTTAGCAAAAAAGAAGATATAATTAGTTTTTTTGAATCAATAGGTGACAAAAAAAATATCTATGGAATAATTAACTGTTATGGTTTTCAAAACCCTATTGAGCGTTTTCAAAAAACAGATTTTAAAACCTGGGAAAATAATTTAAGTATTAATTTGAATAATTATGCTTTCCTATTGCATTTATTTCTTAACTCAAATCATTCACTTAAAAAAATTATTAATTTTTCTGGAGGAGGGTGTACCTTTCCTAGGCAATACTTTTCTGCGTATGCTATTTCTAAAATTTCACTTTATAAGCTTACTGAAATTTTAGCTTTAGAATATAAGGATGAAGGAATAGATTTTAATATTATTGCTCCAGGTACTATAAAGTCTAAAATGACACAAGAAGTAATCGATACTGGAGAGCATATCGGAGATGAATATTCAGAAGCCGTAAAGACACTCAACAATGGCGGTCAAGATAAAGGAAAAATTTTAGAATTATGCAAATTATTACTTTCTCAAAAAAGTAATGGTCTATCTGGACGTTTGTTTGCGGCTCAGTGGGATAGTTTAGATAGCTATGATATGAATGAATTAATCAATAATAAAAATTTATTTACTCTGAAAAGAATTGATAATAAAAATTTTATAGAAAAAAATAAATTATGAATGTTGCTATCATAGGTTGTGGCTTAATTGGATGGAAGAGGGCCTTAAATATGCCTTCATCAATCAATATTCGTATTGTATGTGATATTAATATTATTGAGGCTGAAAATTTATCTAAAAAGGTCAATGCAAGCTTTACTGATGATTATAATATCATTATAAATAATGACGATATCGATATCGTTATTATTTCTACACCAAATTATCTCATTAAAGAGATTGCACTTAATGCATTAAATAGCGGAAAACATGTGTTATCTGAAAAACCCCTAGGAAAGAATGTTTCCGAGAGTAAAGAGATGACAGAATGTGCCATTAAAAACAATAAAATTTTGTATACTGGATTCAATCACAGATTTCATCCTTCTATTTTAAAAGCAAAAGAACTAATTGATAAAAAAATGATAGGAGATATTCTGCATATCCATGGACATTATGGACATGGAGGAAGACCAGGAATGGAAAATGAGTGGAGGATGAATCCAGAATTAAGTGGTGGTGGAGAGCTACTAGATCAGGGAGTTCATTTAATTGATCTAGCTCTTTTATTTAAAGGAACTCCTAATAAAGTTTTTGGTTCTGTTGGGCAATTAGCATGGAAATCTAAAGTTGAAGATTCCGCATCTTTTATGTTATTATATGATAATGATATTAACTTTTTATTTTCTGTAGGCTGGCTTTACTGGAAGAATAAATTTGAATTTCATATTTTTGGATCCGATGGATTTTTGACTATTAACGGTCTTGGAGGGTCCTATGGAGAAGAGAAATTAATTTTAGGTATTAGAAATATGAAAGGTGGAGTTCCAAAGATTAAAAACTTTTCTTTTTCTGAATCAGATAGTTCTTGGATAAAAGAATGGAATTTTTTTATAGAATTAATTAACCAAGACAAAAGTTCTGATAATGGCTATCAAGCAAACTTAATAGTAGATGCAATATATCAATCTAGTAAAAAAAATAATACGGTAGATGTATAAAAGAAAAGCAATTTTTTTTGATAGGGATGGTGTTATCAATAAGCTAATACATAGAGAAGATGGACTTTATTCTCCTAGGACATTTGATGATTTTAATTTTTATCAAGACGTAGATTCATGCATTAAACAATTAGCTGAAAATGGTTTTTTAATTTTTATTGTATCTAATCAACCAGATATATCCAGAAAAAAAATGCTTACTGAGGAGTTGAATAAGATAGATATTGAAATAAATAAAAAATTAAATATTGATCAAATATATTATTCTTTTGACAGTAAATTAGTTAGTGGGGGTTCAAAAAAACCTTCTCCTCAAATGATATTTGAAGCAAGGGATAAATGGAATATTGACTTATCAAAAAGTTATTTCTTAGGTGACTCAATAGTTGATATGGAATGTGCTAAAAATGCAAACGTATCTTTCATTTTAGTGAGACGAAAGCATAATCAGGATATAGAATATCCTTATTATGTTGATGACCTTAATAATGTCCATAGAATGATTAATGGTATTATTTAATATCGATATAATGATTAAAGTAAGCGTAAATTTTAATGAAAGTGAGAAAAAACAATGAGTTTTTCAAAAGAATACTTAAATGAATGTATAGAAATTTGTAATAGAATAGACCCTGAAGAAATTGAGAAAATGGCTTCCTTAATTAACTCTATAAGAGATAATGATGGTAGAATATTTTTTCTAGGAGTAGGTGGCGGAGCAGGACATGCAGGACATGCAGTAAATGATTTTCGTAAAATCTGTTCTATTGAAAGTTATGCTCCTACTGATAATGTATCTGAACTGACCGCACGAGTTAATGATGACGGCTGGGATACTTCTTATGTAAATTGGCTAAAAGGATCTAAGCTCTGTAAAAAAGATTTATTATTCGTTTTCTCAGTTGGAGGAGGAAACTTAGAGAAAAATATTAGTGTGAATATTTTAAAGTCATTGCAGTTAGGAGTAGAAAGAGGTTCAAAAATTTGTGGTGTAGTTGGTCGAGATGGTGGTTATACTGCACAAGTTGCAGATGCGTGTATTGTTGTGCCAACTGTCAATGAAGCCAATATTACTCCGCATACTGAGGCTTTTCAGGCAGTCGTATGGCACTTACTAGTTGCGCATCCAATATTATTAGCCAATGAAATGAAATGGGAGTCAGTAAAATGAATAATTTAGGAATAAAGATTTATGCAGATGGAGCAGATGTTAATGAAATAATTAAAATGTCTAATGATAGCTTTATTGATGGATTTACTACAAATCCTACCCTAATGGCAAGATTAGGTATTACAGACTATTTAGGTTTTGCAAAAGAAGTATTATCTGAAGTAAAAGATAAGTCTATATCATTTGAAGTATTTTCTGATGATTTAGACGATATGTATAGACAGGCATTAGTTTTAAGAGATTTAGGTGAAAATGTTTGGGTAAAAATACCAGTTACAAATACAAAATCAATGTACACTTATGACTTAATAAATAAGCTTAGTTATGAGGGTGTGAAAGTGAATGCAACAGCATTATTTACTAAAGAGCATATAGAAAAAGTATATAGTGCACTAAATCCAAATGTTAACTCAATTATATCAATTTTTGCAGGCAGAATAGCTAATGTTGGGATTGATCCAGAACCAACAATGGAGTTTGCATCGAACTTAACAAAAGATCATCCTTTAGTTGAAACGCTGTGGGCTAGTTCACGTGAGATTTTTAATATTGTTGAAGCAGCAAGAACTAAAACCGATATTATTACTCTTCCTTTCTCCTTAATCAAAGCATACCATAAAGACTTTGGGAAAGATCTTGATAAATTTTCTTTAGAAACGGTGAAGATGTTTTATGAGGATGCAAAGAAGTCAGGCTTTACTCTATAAACTAGATAATTAAATACAATTAAAAAGGGACTCTAAAAAAGAGTCCCTTGTAATTTAACCTATAACTATTCTTTGTAACTAGTATCTATATTCATCTTTTTTAAACGGACCCTGAGGATTAACACCAATATAATCTGCTTGGTCTTTTGTGAGTATAGTAAGATCAGCATCCAAATGTTCTAAATGTAGTCTTGCCACTTCTTCATCTAATTCTTTGGGTAGATTATATAATCCAACTTCAGGTTTTTCTTTAGCTAAGAATAGCTGTGCTAATACTTGATTTGCAAATGATGTTGACATAACAAAACTTGCATGACCTGTAGCACATCCTAAATTAACCAATCTACCTTCTGCTAGAAGGAACATTTCTTTACCATCAGGAAAAGTATACCTATCATATTGAGGTTTAATTTGTTCTCTTTTTGCATCTGACTCATTTAAAGCATCCACTTGGATTTCATTATCAAAGTGACCAATATTACAAACAATAGCTTGATCTCTCATTTTTCTCATATCTTCAAGAGTAATGATATCTTTATTTCCAGTAGTTGTTACAAAAAGATGACCTTTATCTAGAACACTTTCTAGTGTTCGAACTTCAAAACCTTCCATCGCTGCCTGTAATGCGCAAATAGGGTCAATTTCAGTAACAATCACTTTACATCCATATGACTTCATGGATTGAGCACATCCTTTACCAACATCTCCATAGCCACACACTACAACAGTTTTACCAGCTAGCATAACTTCAGTAGAGCGTTTAATGCC
>TARA_B110000003_G_scaffold161238_1_pt1 | contig 33257 bp, 31 predicted proteins | sample TARA_B110000003 | Tara Oceans TARA_B110000003 (sample SAMEA4396424) | marine metagenome | biome: Westerlies Biome; feature: [SRF] surface water layer (ENVO:00010504); material: water (ENVO:00002006), including particulate matter (ENVO:01000060) such as... | depth 5 m
TGCCTGATGTTTTTAATTTTTAATGTCGTGTCGGGTTGGTTCTTTCTAGGAGACATGGGCAGTTACGGCCTTGGTGCCGCACTGGTGTGTTATGGATTGCTGGGTGTGGCCGAGGGTGACTTTTCAGCTGGTTTTATGGCGTGCCTTTTGTCCTACCCCTGCGTTGATTTTGTGGTGAGCGTTGTCCGTCGGATGCGAAAGGGGCTGTCACCTTTTCAGGCTGACAACGGACACCTTCACAACCGGCTGTATGCCTTTTATACCCAAAGTTTTAAGTCACGGGTTACGCCTAACTCGTTGACAGGGTTAACAATCAGCGGAGCCTCATCAGGGGTCTGTTTGATAATTTACGCCCTTGGCTGGATCCCCACTGAAAGCAACGCTTGGTTTGGTGTTTTTAGCCTGCAGGTGGCTTTGTACCTCATCACGCTGAGCCGACTAAGGTCCTCACAGATGATTGAGAGTGCGGCGATGAGTGGCGTGTCTGGCCAGTGATAAAGGCTATTATCGGACGTTACGTCTGTGTGCGTATGTCTTTAAGCTTAACCGTTCTCGACTACTGAGGGTGACTGTATTTTGCAAAAATTGACTCATCTGAGAATTCAATAGTGGATGTATTATCTGCAAAGCTTATGGCGCTGCTTGGCCCCAAGGGTTGGATCGGCCCTGAAGATTGTCAGCCATGGCAAAGAGATTGGTTGGATCAATATGGTGAAGTTCCTTTGGGTGTGGCTCGGCCAAAATCAACCGCTGAGGTGACTGAGGTGCTTCGCCTTTGTCACGTTGAGGGTGTTCCAGTGGTTCCCCAGGGTGGAAATACTGGCCTTGTTGGGGCGGGAGTCCTTGGTGAACCTGGCGGCGTAATTCTCTCGCTTAGCCGCATGAATGCGATCTCATCTCCAGACTTACCTAGTGGCAGTATCTCGGTAGAGGCTGGAGTTATTCTGGAGCAATTACACCAGTCTCTGGAAGGGACGGGCTTAATGTTCCCAATGCACCTGGGCTCTGAGGGAAGCGCGCAGGTTGGTGGATTGGTTGCTACAAACGCTGGTGGCAGTCATGCGTTTCGTTACGGAATGATGCAGGATTTAGTACTAGGATTGGAGGTAGTCCTAGCTGACGGCACCGTATGGAACGGGATGCGCGCCGTACAGAAAGACAATGCAGGCTATCAGCTACGAAAACTTTTCTGCGGATCAGAGGGAACTCTTGGAATCGTAACTAAAGCCATACTAAAGCTATCATCGGAACCGAAACAACAGCTCACAGCTTTACTCGCGGTCAGAGATGCCCCAGGGCTGGTTAAAATAGCAACAAAATTAAGAGCGGAGAGTGGAGAATTTTTAACCGCACTAGAATTCTTTTCGGATGTTGGTTTGGGTATTGCCCTTGAAAATATTCCTGGGCTTGTTTTTCCATTACAGAATCGAGCAACGTTTTATTTGCTCGTAGAAGCGGGCTCAGGCTCAGTGCAGGTGCCGCTTGATTCAATACTCGCCGAGGTTACGGAGTGGGGAATAAATGAGGGTATCGTTGCCGATGGCTCTCTAGCGATGTCACAAGCGCAGAGAGCAGTCTTTTGGCGTTTGCGTGAAGAGCAACCTGAGGGGCAGCGACGAATGGGCGCTCAGCTCAAGCATGATCTTTCAGTTCCTCCTGGCCGGCTCGACGAATTTTTAGTTCGTGCGAATAATGAGTGCAGTGAGATTCTTGATGCAGTGAGAATCAATGCATTTGGTCATCTAGGAGATGGCAACGTCCATTACAATCTTTCGCCACCTCTAGGGTGGCGAGATTTTTCGGATCTCGACAGTGAATTTGCCATCAAATTAGGTAGGTTGGCCACTGTAATGGGAGGCAGTTTTGCTGCTGAGCATGGTATCGGGCGAACGAAAGCTATGTTGGTAAACGCTCTGCGTGACCCGGTGGAGCGTAATTTGATGGCGCGCTTGAAGAAATTATTAGATGATACCAATCAACTTAATCCTGGCGTATTGGTTTCCTCTTTATAAAAACGACAAGGGTTCTCAGTACAGCCCGTTAAACTTGCAAATCTATTCCTTAGGGATTTATTCACTAGGTAATATGTAATGAGGTTGATTACGAAGACTGTTAAGTAGAGATTAGCGGCAACCCTAGTCAAAATCCCTTCGGGTGCTTTTAAAATATTGTTTTTAACGATTGGTATTCTTCAATATGGAAGAAAAATTGAAAATCAAACAAAAGTTTAATTGGATTATATTGTTAGAAAATTTACCCAGAGGCGTAAAAAAACTACTTCTGATCGTATTTGATTCTATTAGTTTAGCTTTCGCTTTTTATCTGTCGTTTAGTTTAGCTGCTGAGAGTTTGGATGCCGAGCACGGCTTATTAATGGGGTTGCTATTTGGTCTTGTTTCGCTAGCAGGGCTTCTAGGTGTCAGACTGTACAGGGCAGTAATCAGGTTTTCTGGCATTCAAGTCTTGGAGCTGATATGTATTGTCCAATTGGTTGCTGTGACCGTGGTAGCACTGAGTACTAACTTTTTTTACGGCCAGTTAAGCGTAGTTGTATTTTTGCTGCTCTTTCTTTTATCTGTGTTTTTGCTCGGGGGTTCTCGCCTTGCCTTACGAGAGATTATCCATTTATATAGGCCTTCAGGAAAACGTATTGTTATTTACGGAGCGAAAAAGGCTGGTATACAGTTACTTACATCTGTAAGGCAAGATGTCAATTATGATGTCGTCGGTTTTGTTGCCGACGAAGAAGAGTTGCATGGTAGTCGACTGCATGGAGTTAAGGTGTTTCCATCATCACAGCTATGCGATATTGTCAGTAAAAAAAATATCTCAACTGTGGTTTTGGCGATGCCAAATGCGAGCAGGAAAACTCTAAGAAATATTTTGGATAAATTAGAACCTTTATCTGTCTTGGTGGTAACGTTACCGAAAATTAGTAACCTACTCGAGGGTAAAAATATTCATGAGCAGTTGCAAGAGATTAAATTTGAAGAGCTTCTAGGGCGGGAGAGAGTTGCCCCGAATGAAGGACTTCTGAGGGAAAATATCACTAATAAAGTGGTTTTGGTTACGGGTGCTGGTGGGTCAATTGGTAGTGAGTTGTGCCGTCAGATAGTTGCTCGTCAACCAAAAAAACTTATTTTGGTCGAACTATCGGAGCTAGCCTTATTTAATATAGAGCAAGAGTTGGTGGTGGACTTTGAGGGATTATTACAACCAATTCTTGCCTCAGTGGGTGAGTTCGATTTGATGCAGGATATACTGACAGCAGAAAACGTTCAAACGGTATATCATGCCGCCGCATATAAGCACGTACCTTTAGTGGAAGCTAATCCATTTTCTGCGATATACAATAATGTGCTTGGTACTCGAAGTATTCTTGATGCCTCAGTTGCTAGCGGCGTTTCATCCTTTACGTTGATTTCTTCGGATAAAGCTGTCCGGCCAAGGAATGTTATGGGGGCGAGCAAGAGACTCGCTGAAATTTTATGCCAGATCTCAAATGCTACTAATGGGAACAAAATCAGGATATCAATGGTCAGATTTGGGAATGTGATTGGTTCCTCTGGCTCTGCGATACCAAAATTTCGATCGCAAATTAGAGCTGGCGGACCCGTTACAGTCACTCATCCTGAGATCACTAGATATTTCATGGTCATTCCAGAAGCGGTAGAACTTGTTCTCCAAGCATCATCGCTGGCTAAAGGGGGTGAAGTTTTTGTACTTGATATGGGTAGCCCTATAAAAATTGCAGATTTAGCAAAGAAACTGATACGATTTTCTGGAAATTTTGTCAATGACGAACAGCACGCAGGCATAGGGGGTATAAATATTGAATATACTGGGCTTCGTCCTGGAGAGAAGTTGTATGAAGAGTTATTGATATCTGGAAATATTCAGGACACTGACCACCCAAAAATAAAGAAAATAAATGAGTTTTACCCTCCTAGGAAGGTTTTCGAGAGTTTTATAGATGAATTAAATTACTTATTTGAAGACAGGGATGAGGTGGCGTTGCGAAATTTATTATCTCGTCAAGATATTGGTTACGTAGCCGGAGGGAATTTTTTCGAGCATTCCGCGCTTGTTGGGACTCAATTGAAGACGGCTCATGAAGAAGGGTCTCTTGATGTTAATAGCCGTGACAATAAAAATCACAAGATGACCCAAGATCTTGTGCAGAATGGAAATGAAGGGGTTGAGGAAAATACAATAAAAAAGACTTTTAAGCATTCTTTAACCAAACGAATATTTCTAAATTTTATACACAAATATTTTCTATTATCGAGACCTCTTACTATGGGTGCTCGCTGCGTTATTATAAATGCGGATGATGAAATTTTTCTCATCGAGCATACCTATATAGGTGGATGGCATCTTCCTGGTGGAGGCGTTTCAGTAGGTGAATCTGCAGAAATTGCTATTAAGCGTGAAGTCACCGAGGAAACTGTATTGGATTTAATCGGATTGCCTCAGTTGGTTGGAATTTATCACTGTAATAGTATTACTAAGAGAGATCATGTAGTGGTTTTTCTATCTAAAACATTTGAAACTAATCGTTCACAGATCGAATCATTTGAGATCAAAGCGGGACGGTTTTTCTCAATTAATAGCTTGCCTCCTGATATTGATAGTGACTCTAAAGGTTGGATTTTTGATGCGCTTGAGCTCGAGGCTAGAGCTTAATTTTGAATTATTTTTCTTAGCTGAGGCCGTCAATATAATCTTCATCTAGAATGAAATTAATGGGTCATTTAAGTATTTCAGTTTATCCTTTTTAAGGAATGATTTTTTAGATCTACAGTTATCCTAAAAAAAGTGATTTTTCAATTTTAATTAAAACAACTTTTGAGCGACAATCGTATGAAGGAATCTGAGTTTAGTATTTGTCCAGTGATTATAGCTGGAGGCTCCGGAACTCGATTATGGCCGCTGTCAAGGGCCGGTTATCCGAAGCAGTTTTTGAATTTATATGGCGACGATACGATGCTACAGGCTACATTAAAGAGGTTGAGCGGTCTGAATGTCGAGCCTCCAGTCATTATTTGTAACGAAAAGCATAGATTTTTTGTTGCGGAGCAACTTCGAGAGATCGATCAATTAGGGTCAATTATATTGGAGCCACTTGGCCGTAATACCGCTCCTGCTATAGCTCTCGCTGCAATGTCGGTAGAGAATGACCCTTTACTGTTGGTGTTGTCAGCTGATCATATAATTCAAGATAAAATTGCATTTACAGAGGCTGTCGAGAGAGCAGTTCCGTTGGCTAATGAAGGGAAACTGGTAACGTTCGGTGTTGTTCCAGATGAGGCGCACACCGGTTATGGATATATAAAAACTGGTCTTAGGCGAGGCGCAGGTTTTTATGTAGATGATTTTGTCGAAAAACCTTCTGTTGAAGCTGCTCAACAATATGTTAATTCAGAGAAGTATTTCTGGAACAGTGGTATGTTTCTATTCAGGGCGAGTCGATATTTAGAGGAGCTAAATAAATTTCGCCCAGATATTTACGAAGCCTGTAAGTTATCAACGACAGAATTACAGTCTGATCTAGATTTCATCCGAATTGAAAATCAGGCTTTCGAAAGTTGTGCCAGCGAGTCTATTGATTATGCAGTTATGGAGAAGACTACAGATGCAATTATGGTGAAAATCGATGCGGGTTGGAGTGATATTGGATCATGGTCTTCTCTCTGGGATGTTAGTAAAAAAGATGAGAATGGAAATGTGGTGCATGGTGACGTGATGCTCCATGATTCAAATAATTCATATGTGAGGTCTGATGGTAAGTTGGTAGCCGCTATTGGCGTTAATGATTTGATCATTGTCTCAACGAAAGATTCTGTAATGGTTGCTCGTAAGGACTGCGCCCAAAATGTGAACGTTATTACTCAGAAATTAAAGACCGGCTCTCGTAGAGAGTGGGAACTGCATCGAGAAGTTCATCGTCCCTGGGGTAAATACGATTCTATCGACGCTGGAGAGTGTTATCAGGTTAAACGGATTACAGTGAAGCCGCATGCAAAGCTCAGTCTACAAAAACATGAGTACCGATCCGAACATTGGATTGTTGTGTCGGGCACGGCGAGGGTAACAAACGGAGAGCGAACGTTCTTGCTCTCTGAGAATGAGTCTACTTACATTCCGGTTGGTATTGTCCACTCTTTAGAGAACCCAGGAGTCGAAGATCTTGAGTTAATTGAAGTGCAGTCAGGGTCATACCTTGGTGAGGACGATATAATTAGATTTGAAGACATATATGGTCGAAGTTAGGAGAATATCACAAATGAAAAAAGCGTTAATCACTGGAATTACTGGGCAGGATGGCTCATATCTTGCTGAATTTCTTCTGGAAAAAGGCTATGAGGTGCACGGTATTAAGAGGCGGGCCTCTTCTTTCAATACTCAGAGAATTGATCATATTTTTCAAGATCCTCATCAAGAAAATGCAAATCTATTTTTACACTATGGTGATTTGACGGATTCGTCGAACTTAACCCGAATACTTAATACGGTTAGGCCCGATGAAGTATATAATTTAGCCGCGCAATCGCATGTGGCTGTGTCATTTGAGGCTCCTGAGTATACCGCTGATGTTGACGCTATAGGCACATTAAGACTGTTAGAGGCTATTAGGTTTCTCGGGCTGACAGAGACTAGGTTCTATCAGGCATCGACGTCGGAGTTGTATGGCTTGGTTCAAGAAACGCCGCAGTCTGAAAAGACGCCTTTTTATCCTCGCTCACCATATGCAGTTGCCAAAATGTACGCATATTGGATTGCGGTTAATTATAGAGAAGCGTATGGGATGTTTGCGTGCAACGGTATCTTATTTAATCATGAGTCGCCCCGTCGAGGCGAAACTTTCGTAACGAGAAAGATCACGAGGGAGCTTGCGCGAATTGCTCAAGGGTTGAGTGATCGCCTATATCTCGGAAATATGGATGCCTTGCGAGACTGGGGACATGCGAAAGATTACGTCAAAATGCAATGGATGATGCTTCAAAATGATAAACCCGAAGACTTCGTGATAGCAACTGGTGTGCAGTACACCGTTCGCCAGTTTGTGATTTGGTCCGCTAAAGAACTCGGGATAACTTTGGAATTTGAGGGTGTGGGAGAGTCAGAAATAGCAATTGTTAAAGCGATAGATGGCGATTCAGCTCCAGCGGTCAATGTTGGAGATGTTGTTTGTCAAGTAGATTCGAGATATTTTCGGCCTACTGAGGTAGAAACCCTCTTAGGTGACCCCACTAAAGCAAAGAAAATCCTTGGCTGGGAACCTTCTATAACCACTGAAGAAATGTGTGCCGAAATGGTTGCTGAAGACTTGCTTGCAGCGAAACGCGACATTCTGCTTAGTCAGAATGGATATGATGTTTCTCTTAAAACTGAATAAAAGCTAATTCTTATATAAGGTCTATATCCAATGAAAGTTCTTATAACTGGGGCTTCAGGTATGGTTGGGCGGGAGCTGTCGAAGCTTATTCCGCAAGCATATTGTCCATCATCTTCTGAGCTAAATTTAACAAATGCTACATCTGTTGAGCGATATATGAATCAACAGAAATTTGATTATGTCATTCATCTGGCGGCATACGTGGGAAGTTTGCATGATAATATAAGCAACAGAACCCTATATTTTGATCAAAACATCTTGATGAATACGATTATTACGAAGTACTCATATGAAAGTGGTGTGAAAAATTTTTTAGGTATTCTCAGTACTTGTATATATCCAGATAATATTCAGGCGTTTCCGATTCAAGAGTTGAGCCTTCACCACGGAGCACCTCATCCAGATCTCATGTCATACGCTTACGCAAAAAGAAGCCATGCAGTTCAGCTGGCAGCATATAAAGAATCTTTTGGTGTGAACTATAATTACCTTATTCCTTGTAATCTTTATGGTTTAGTTTCTGATAGTCACAAGGGACGATCCCATTATGTAAACGATTTGATCCACAAAATTATTTTGGCTAAGAAGAAAAAGGAAAAGCATATAATTTTGTTTGGTGATGGTAGTCCTTTGCGGCAGTTTATGTACGCCGGAGATCTTGCGAAGGTTATTAGATTTTACATTAGTAACAATCTTAACGATTCTTTTAATGTTGCTCCAGACATTAATCTATCGGTCAATGACATAGCAAGGATTGCTTTAAAAGCCTGCGATGCCGATTATATGACTATAAAATACGATTCCAGCAAGCCAAATGGTCAACACAGAAAAGATGTCGATACATCCGCGCTTATAGCGTGTATGCCGAGTCTAGAATTTCTTGATTTAGCAGATGGTATTCGAAAAATTTATGATATTGAAAGCTCTATAAAGGGTTAGTATGAAAAATAAAACGATATTGATTGGGCCCACAGGTTTTTTGGGTCCGGCATTTTTGAAAATTGACCCTGCCATTATTGCCGTCGGAAGGTCTACATTGCCAGTTGATCTGAATAATAATTTTGTCAAGATTGGGAGCGATTTAGATTTTAGCCCCTTAGATAACATCGATTTTGACAATGTCATTTTTTTGATCGGAAGCTCTGACCACAAAGTTCTTAATGCACATCCAACGATGGCAATGGAGAAGAATGGTTTAGCTTTATCGTCGTTTTTGGCTTATCTAAAACAGTCTAAGCGTGCAATTAATAAAATTATTAATTTCACGACTATGCTTCAATACGACGCAACAAAAATGTCTATCCCCTGCGATGAGAATCAACCAAGAAACCCGTTTGTTAATAATTATGTTCTCAGCAAATATGTGTCGGAATTGATCACGCAGCAATATCGTGATTATTTTTCAATAATTGACGTACGTATTAGTAATGTTTATGGGCCAACGCGACTTTATAGACCTGATATTGTCCCATCATTGATATGGAGCCTTCTCGAAAATGGAGAGGCTTCCGTATGGAATAAAGCTCCAAGGCGTGATTTTATTTTTGTTGAAGATGCCGTAGACGCGGTTTTGAAACTCCTCGAGAGCAGTTACTCGGGCCCAATAAATTTAGGTAGTGGCATAAGTTCGTCGGTTGAAGAGTTATGTGCATACTTAGAGGATCTTTCCGGTATTTCTATAAGCAATCAAGATATCCCTGTATCTGGGCATATGGAATTTTGCCAAGATATTTCTTTGATAAAGTCGATTATTGATTGGGAGCCTAAGTTTAATTTAGAGAAAGGTCTCACAAAAACATTTTCTGAGATGAAATTCTACGCTAAAAGTCGATTGTAAAGTAAATCTTTGCCCAAAAAGTTCGGCTAACTGATGTAAATACAATTCACTGTTTTATTAACTGGTATATTTTATGAAATATGAGCTTGCCTCCAGTACTTGGGATCACAAAGAAATCGATGCAATTCATCGGGTAATAAAGTCCGATAGATACTCAATGGGGTCTGAAGTGTTAAAGTACGAAACTGATTTCGCCAAGTTTTTTAATACAAAATATGCGGTTATGACGAGTTCGGGTTCAACCGCTAATTTACTAATGATTGCTTCAATGTTTTTTACAAACAATGAAGCTAGACGGTTAAAGCGGGGAGACGAGATAATTGTCCCTGCAGTATCGTGGTCAACAACGTACTTTCCTTTGCAGCAATACGGCCTAAAAGTAAAATTTGTAGACGTCGACAGAGAAACTTTAAATATCGATCTAAAGAAACTTAAAACGGCCATCACGGATAAAACTAAAGTGATCCTAGCGGTAAATTTATTAGGCAATCCTAATGATTTTGATGAGATAATTTCTTTGATTGGAGAGCGAAATATCGCACTACTTGAAGATAACTGCGAGTCAATGGCTGCTACATTCAATGGAAAGTGTGCAGGTACATTTGGTCTTATGGGTACGTTTAGCTCTTTCTTTAGTCATCATATAGCAACGATGGAGGGCGGCTGCATCGTGACGGATGATGAGGAGCTTTATCATATTTTACTTGCGATTCGCGCGCATGGATGGACTCGAAATTTGCCGAAGCATAACTTGGTATCAGGAACTAAGAGTGACGATGAGTTTGAAGAATCCTTTAAATTTGTATTGCCGGGTTATAATGTAAGACCTCTCGAGATGAGCGGTGCAATTGGGATTGAGCAACTAAAAAAGTTGCCAGATCTTATTGATAGCCGTATTAAAAATGCTAAGCATTTTGTCAATCTATTTCGTAATCATCCATATCTTGATATTCAGAGGGAGCTGGGATCAAGTAGTTGGTTTGGTTTTTCTCTTATTTTGAATGAAGATTGTCCTATAAGTAGGCGAGAGTTAGTGGATATTTTCAAAAATTCTGGGATTGAGTGTCGGCCAATTGTTACTGGCAATTTCCTAAAGAATACAGGAGTTTTAAAATATTTCGATTATGAGGTCCATGATACTTTAGAAAATTCTGAATATATTGATTCTAATGGGCTTTTTGTGGGTAATCACCATATAGATATTTCAGTTGAAATAAACATTCTTTACGATATTGTTAATAAAGCTATGGGCTTAGTAAGCTAAACTATTTGTAATCGATAGTATTTGCAAGATTTTAATTCTACAACCCTAATTACCTTTAAAAGGAAGACACGATGAACGAAAAACAATTTTTGACAGAGTATCTAAAAGAGTGTGCTGGCTTCTTGACTGAGATTGATGTTTGTCAAAGGATTATTAGTGCAAAAGAAATGATTCTTAGTACAAAAGAAAGGGGAGGAAAGGTCATATTTGCTGGCAATGGTGCGAGTGCATCTATAGCGAACCATGCGTCTTTGGATTTCACAAAGCAAGGTAATGTTAAGTCAATTAATTTTAATGAGTCAGCTTTTATTACCGCATTTGCGAATGATTACGGATATGATCATTGGGTCAGTAAAGCATTGGAATGTCATGCCGAAGCAGGTGATACCTTGGTCTTAATAAGTTGCAGTGGGACTTCCCCTAATGTGGTTAATGCGGCTAGATATGCTCAGGAGAATGGAATTAGTGTAATTACATTCACTGGGTTTTCGTCATCAAATCCGTTGAAATCTGCTGGAGACATTAATTTTTGGCTTGATTCAAAAGCTTACAATATTATTGAAGGGATACATCAAATTTGGTTGTTAAGTATTTGTGATTTAATTATTGGAAAGAAAGAATATTCGGTTAGTTAACACACTTTGTAAATAATAATTTTGCTTCGACTTGACTAACTTATAGTCGGAAATGTGGTGTGAATTAATTAAGCTCTATTTTTTTTATATTGAGAGTGACTATGCGGTTTTCTGACAAAAAAGTATTTATTACCGGGGCCTCACGGGGTATTGGCGCATCGATAGCCTCGAAATTTCGAGATGAAGGCGCTTTTGTGATCGGAACTAGGACATCTAGTTCGAGTGAAATTGAAGCGGATTGTGATTACTGGCTCGATGTTGATTTTACAGATGAAAAACAGATTTTGGAGTGCGCTCGGTATTTAAAGGCTCAAACTATCGATATTTTAATAAACAATGCTGGAATCAATTCTAATGGCGGTTTTGCTGAAATTGATTTAAATATGTTTAAAACAATACAACAGGTTAATTTATTGGCTCCCTTCTTGTTATGTCAAGCTGTGATTAAAGGCATGTCTAAACAATCTTGGGGCAGAATAGTAAATATCTCCTCTATTTTTGGAAAAATTAGCAAAGAAGGTCGAGCAACCTATTCGGCGAGTAAGTTTGGCTTAGACGGTTTAACTATCGCTCTTGCCGCGGAGTATAGTTCTGATGGCATCATCGCTAATTGTATAGCTCCCGGCTTTATCGACACATCACTTACACGGCGTATGCTGTCTTCTGACCAAATTACGGCCTTGACTGCCCAGGTTCCAGTCGGTCGGCTCGGTGATGTCGGTGAAATTTCAAATTTAGTACTTTGGTTGTCAAGTTCGGAAAATACGTTTATAACCGGACAAAATATAGCAATTGATGGAGGTTTTACACGTGTTTGACACTATGGAAATCAAATCCGCCACTGGATTATATGAAGTCGAATTTGACCAAACTAACTTCACAAAACTTGAGTCTTTTATAGGGATTAGTTCCCACTTTATAATAGATGCTAACTTGGTGGCTCTATACCCTGAGGTTTTATCTAGAGTTATAAATCATCCGAATACAATAGTCATCGATGCTTCAGAGTACAGTAAAGAAATTATGCGAGTTTTGCCGGTCATTGAGGGCCTCATAGCGAGTGGAATACGACGAGAGCATACCTTAGTCGCTATTGGAGGCGGTGTAGTTCAGGACATTACCTGTTTTATTTCAAGTGTTCTTTTCCGGGGTGTTAGTTGGAAATTTATTCCGACGACACTTTTGGCTCAGGCTGATTCCTGTATCGGTTCTAAAAGCTCAATAAATTTGGGGAAAAATAAAAACATTTTAGGTACATTTAAGCCACCTAAAAAGATCCTAATTTGTCCAATGTTCCTCGAAACTCTAGATCAGCAAGAAATATTATCAGGAGTCGGAGAAATCATTAAAGTCCATGCGATTGATGGTGTTGATAGTTATGATAGTGTTTCAGAGGCCTATGATGATATGTTCAGAGATCCCTTAATTTTGCTCGAGTTCATTGAGAGAGCCCTTCGTATTAAAAAGAAGTTCATTGAGTTGGATGAGTTTGATCAAGGTATTAGAAACATCTTCAATTACGGGCATAGTTTTGGGCACGCTATTGAATCGGCTACGGAATTTTCAATTCCGCATGGCATTGCTGTTACCATAGGTATGGATATGGCGATTAGGATAGCTACTTGGAGGAATTTGCTGTCTGAAGATCACTATAACCGGATGCACCCCGTTTTAAGTAAAAATTATGCTCTCTATAAGTCTACAAAAATTCCGCTAGATAAGCTTATTTCAGCCCTTAAAAAAGATAAAAAGAATACCGCCGAGAGATTAGTTTTAATTATGCCGATGGGCGACGACGCAAGTGTTCAAAAAATTGAGGTGTTGGCAGATGAAAAGTTTTTAGCTCAGTGTGAAAGTTTTTTAAGTTCATTGCCGTTGTGAATATAATTTGTTAGCGGAAATTTTATTTTTTCGAACGTAGTTGCTTTGTACTGTATTTTTTTTGTAACTAATTACTCGTAAGGGTTTGACAATTAATTCTAATTTAGGGTTTCCTATGAAGTCGTTAGCTGTAGCCTCTAGATCCTTTTCAAAAAATGAAGTTTTAAGAAATGAAGTTTTAAAACGATATCCAGACGCAAAATTTAACGATGAGGGATTGTCTTTAAATGGTGATTCTTTGGTTGATTTTCTTAATGGATATGAGAAAGCGATTCTTGCTTTAGAGACTATTGATGAGTCAATTCTTTCTCGACTTCCTACGTTAAAAATCATTGGCAAATATGGTGTGGGTTTGGATATGTTGGACCTTCCTGCCTTGAGCAAATATGGAGTCAAACTTGGCTGGACCGCGGGTGTAAATAAACGCTCTGTTGCTGAGCTTGTTGTATCCTTCGCTATTTCTCTTCTTCATCGGGCCGTTTTTGCCAATTCAGAAGTCAAAAATGGTAAATGGTACCAGGTTAGAGGGCGTCAATTATCGGACTCTACGTTTGGGATTATTGGATGCGGAAATGTTGGTAAAGACGTTGTTAGATTGCTTAAGCCTTTTAATTGTAAAATCCTCTCTTATGACGTTTTAGATTTCCCTGAATTTTACAATGAGCATAATGTACTCTCATCAGGGTTAGACAACCTGCTAGAGCTGTCTGATGTGGTGTCAATCCATTTGCCTTTGGATCAGTCAACTAAAAATATTCTCACGGAGGAACGTCTTCAGCTAATGAAGAGTGATTCGATATTAATTAATTTGGCGCGCGGAGGGTTGGTTGATGAGGTTGCTTTAAAAAAGATTCTTCTTTCAAAGAAAATCGCCGGCGCGGCAATTGATGTTTTTGCTGTTGAGCCACCACAAGATTCAGATTTCTCATACATGGATAATGTTCTAGTCACGCCTCATATAGGTGGGAGCACCAAAGAAGCCATTTATGCAATGGGTATGGCGGCTATAGAAGGACTAGATAACGCCAAAGATCCGTTGGACTTGAAGTAAAATTTATCCGTAAAAAAGCGATTACTATGAAAAGATTAAAGTTTGGTATAGCAGGTTTCGGCAAAATGGGCAGAATTAGGGAACAATCTATTTCTGATTCCGATGAGGCTGTGTTAATCGCTACTTACGATGTCGAGTCAAGTCGGAGTGATGATCAGTCAGTCTTATCTTGCTCATCATTTGAAGAGTTGCTAGAGACGGACATTGATGCAGTGATTATCTCTACCTACGTTTCTTTTTCAGCTGAGTATGTGGTGCGTGCATTAAATGCTGGAAAGCATGTTTTTTGTGAGAAACCTCCAGCAATTAATTCTGAACAAATGCTGGAAGTTCTCAGGATGGAGAAAAAATCTGGAAAAATTTTAAAATATGGTTTCAATCATCGATTTCATTATTCTGTAATCGAAGCGAAAAAAATGATCGAGGAGGGTAGTCTAGGAAAACTCCTGTGGATGCGTGGAATTTATGGAAAAGCAGGAAGTATTGATTACCATGACAACTGGCGAAATTATAAGAATTATTCAGGCGGGGGGATACTTTTTGATCAAGGAATTCATATGCTGGATTTGTTTCGATACTTTACTGGCAACGAATTTCAGTGCTTAAGTGCATACCTTTCTAGTTCTTTTTGGAAAGTCGAGTGCGAAGATAACGCTTTTGTAACGCTGAAATCAAGTGAGAATGTTCTAGCGACCTTGCACTCTTCGGCTACTCAATGGAAACATAAGTTTCTCCTTGAAATGACTTTCGAAGATGGATATTTGAATCTTGATGGTATTCTCTCCGCAACCAGAAGTTATACTCCTGAGACCTTGATATATGGACGTAGAGAGTTTGAGGATATTACATTCGCTATGGGGAAACCGAAAGAGTCAACAGTTTATTTCGAAAGTGATAAATCTTGGAGTTTAGAGTTATTAGAGTTTATTAATGCTGTTCGCGGTGATTCAAAAGTAGTGAATGGTTCAAGTAACGATGCAAAAGAAATTATGAAATTAACAGATTCCATCTATGCAGTCGCCAAAAAATATTAGAAGACATTGTTTTATTTAATAAAGAAGAAAGGATAAAAAATGAAAATAATTGGTATGATTCCAGCTAGGCTAGGCAGTACAAGAGTAAAGAATAAGAATTTAAGATTACTCGATGATAAGCCATTGATTCAATATGTAGTAGATGCTGCAGTTGACAGTAAACTTATCGATGAACTGTACATTAATTCTGAGTCGTCTCAATTTAAGTCGATCGCTGAAAACTCTAATATCAAATTTTATCAAAGACCAGCTTACTTGTCCTCTGACACAGCCACAAACGACGAATTTTCACTCGATTTTATTGATAACGTTGAATGTGACATCCTGGTTCAGTTACTACCTACATCGCCCTTTATTACCTCTATCGAGATAGATGAATTTATTCAAGCAATGTTAGATGGTGATCATCAGACGATGATTTCTGTCACGAACATTCAAATTGAAGCAATTTTTCAAGGCGCTCCTATAAATTTTGACATGACAAAGCCAACGCCACCGTCACAATTATTAGAACCTATTCAATCTTATGCGTGCTCACTTATGGGGTGGAATGTGAATACGTTTAGGGCCAACATGGAAAAGTACAATGCGGCGTATCATGGTGGAATAGATAAAAAAGGTTTTTATGTACTTAAAGGATACTCAACGATAGATATTGATAACGAAGAAGACTTTGTTTTAGCGGAGGCTGTTGCAACTGCGTTGAAAAGTAAAGCAGCGAAGCCTCAATATTATTTGTCAGATGAAAACTATACGAGTGAAGTTGATGTACCCTCAATTTTGGCAAAAGATGGGGTGGAGGTAAACGATTTATTTGACGTTAATAATGAGGTCGTGGCCTTGTGCGATGTTTTGAAATCTATGCCTCAAGATGTTTCGTGGAGTAAACGAATCATTGATACAGAAAGCAATTCGATGACCATCATATGCCAGCTGCCTGGTCAGGGTAATAGGCGTCATCATCATCCCGATTGGAACGAATGGTGGTATATCGTTGAAGGTGAATGGGAGTGGTGGATTGAAGGGAAAGTATCGAAGGTTGTGAAAGGCGATATCGTTTTTATGGAGAAAAACAGGCAACATAAAATTACGGCATCAGGAAACTCCCGAGCCATCAGGATGGCTGTTAGTCGAGCAGATGTTGCGCATGTCTATGAAAAGGGAATGCTATGAATACTGTCTTTGATATCCGTATTGATTTTATGAAAAGTCATGGCTCATACGTCTTCGATAAGAATACCGATGATGAATTTCTGGACATGTTCTGCATGTTTTCCTCTCTACCATTGGGTTATAACCACTCAATATTTGATGATCATTTCGATGAAAAGATAAAATTTATATCTCGATTGCGGATGTGCAATAATTTATTTGATTCAGATGAGCTCATGGATTTTACAGCCGGTTTAAAGGAGATTAGTGTTCACGAAAATATACACTTTTGCTCAACTGGAGCATTGGCTGTTGAGTCTGCGCTCAAATGTGCATTTGAGTATAAAAAAGATCCTGCCGCTCTAGTTTTAGGCATTAAGAATAGTTATCACGGAATTAATGGTTGGGGATTTATGACTGATCCTGAAATTTCGTCTGTTAAAAATAGAGTACTCCACTTCCCAAAAAATGATTGGGAACATCATACCCTTGAAGATTTAATTAGCCATATCACGCACTCTAACGACCATATTGCCGCTGTTATTGTGGAGCCGATTCAATGCACTGCGGGCGATATTTATCTAGATATTGGAAAGCTGAAAGATCTGCAAAAATTATGCAATAAAAATGATATTTGTTTCATTATTGATGAAATTCAGACAGGATTTGGTGTCACGGGTCAAATGTGGTACTCCGAGAAAGTTGGACTTTCTCCAGACATTTTAATATTCGGCAAGAAATCTCAGATATGCGGCATTATGGTGAATGATAAATATTCTGAAGCAATAAATAGCCAATACAGAAAGTTACAGGTGACATTTGACGGAGATCTTTTAGATGTGATTCGTGCTCAATATATACTCAAAGCTATTGAAGAGCATGATTTAATGGCTGCGGTGAAGGCTAACTCTATTATTTTTGAAAAAGAGTTATCTCCATTATTTTCGAATTACCGATCCTCAGGACATCTAATTGCCTTTGATTTTGACAATCAGGGAAAAAGAGACGATTTTGTCCGTAAGGCTTATGCAAATAACCTACTTGTTAATCCTACGAATGATAAGTCAATAAGATTAAGACCTAATATGGCAATTTCTGATAATGAGATGGATGTTTTCTTCGATAAGGTCTCTAAGTTGATATAGCGACCTGTTTGGAGTCAGTTTTTATTTTCAGCCATCAGAATGCCTGGTTTACTTCTGGATTATTTATATTTTACTCTACTGAAAGTTAGAGTGTAAAAAGTTTTTAGTTGGCCTGAAAATGCGGACAAACCAGTTTTAACCGTTTTTTCTGTGCACTCTCTAGTATCAATTTTTGAGTTCTTGTTGCAATAGAATTCAAAGACAAGGCTTAATTGCAATGATAAGTTCCAATTTAAAGAAAAATACAATTTTTCTTTACATATCATATATATCGCGATATCTGTTTCCAATATTTTTGATTCCATATTTGACGCGAGTTCTAGGTCTTGATGGCTGGGGAAATCTTATTTTTTATATAGCCTATGCTGCCTATGTAGAATCGATTATAGAATATGGATTTGACATCACGGGTACTAGAGATATTTCTGTACACAGGGACTCGAGAAAGAAAAGGGAAGAGATATTATCAGCTGTTATGACCTCAAAAGTTTTACTGTCAGTCTTGTGTCTGATTGTGACATTATTATTAACGTTAGTTTTTGAGAGCTTGCGACAGGATATTGAGATATTTGTTGGACTGACGATTGTCTCAATCGTATCAAACTTTTCAATGCTTTGGTATTTTAAAGGTGTTGAAGAGATGAAGATGGTTTCTTACCTCACTACAACATCATATTTTGTGAGTAGTATCCTGGTTTTTTTATTCATCAAGACACCAAATGATGTAATTTTGTATCCTCTATTTTTCTTTTGTTCTGCGTTACTTATTTCAAGTATCGCACTATACAATGTATTCACAAAAAATAGTTTTCACTTCTCAAGTGTCAGTAAAGCAGTCAATGAGTTAAGAGATAATTTTCGAATGTTACTCGTTAGAGCGAGTGGATTGTTCTTTATTAATGGGAACATAATTTGTGTTTCTCTAATATATTCGGACAGAGTAAGTGCTTCCTTTGCGTTGGCCATTAAAATCGCGCACTCAATTCGAATGCTACTCACACCGATTGTTGACGCAACATTCCCAAATATCTCAAGTCTAGTAAAGGTTAGAGAGGATGAAGCTAAAAGAGTCGTCATATCAGTTGCGAAAATATTACTATTTCTGTCAGTTGGGATGACATTAAGTATATTTTTCACATCTAATTTGCTGATAACTTTTTTTGCAGGTATTAGTGACCCCAGTGCAATCAGCATGCTTAAAGTCCTCTCGGCACTACCAATAATTGTTGCTGTAACGCACATTTTTGGCCCGTTATGGATGGTACCAATTGGGCAGGATAGCGAGTACACCAAAATGTTTTATATAGGAGTTACTGTTAATTTATTTTTGTTGCTTGCCTCTACGTATTTGCCTCTATCTATATACTGGCCAGTGAGTATTGTTCTTGTGTCTCAATTGGTAATTCCAGTGCTCATGTATTTGAAACTTAAAGAAAAGCATCAGTTATTTTATACCTAAGATTAAAGGTATGTTAAATTAAAGGATTTAATTGATTTTATGAAAATGACATCTGCGTGGTTGATATATAGGCGAAATAAATTGATGGCGCGGTTACATTCCGCGATATACAAACATCTTAAAATTGGAGGTAATTACAAGTCTCTTGATGGGTTGAAAAACTCAGAATGGGGTAAGCCCTGTTTTGTTATTGCTAATGGTCCTAGCTTAGAGATCGAAGACTTAGATCTTCTAGAACGAAATAATGTGGTTACTATCGGCTCCAATAAAATTTATCGCTGCTTCGATCAAACGCGATGGCGTCCAAAATATTTCACAGTGGCCGATTATTTAAATGCTGAGAACGACAATCGTGAAATCGATGAATTGAGCATAATCAAATTTATACCGTATTCGTTAAAATCTTTCTTCAACAATAAAGATGATGTTTTCTACTTTAATGAGCTGAGTTCCAAAATAGATACTTCATCAGCGTATGTACCTAGGTTTTCATTTGACGCAACCGAAGGCTTTCATGTCGGACACACTGTGACACATTTAAATATTCAAATTGCAGTATTCTTAGGTTGTAACCCAATATATATAATAGGGATGGATGGTAGCTATAAAGTCCCTCAGACAAACATTTCTCATGATGTAATGGAGAACGCGGTCGCGTCAGACCACGGCAATCATTTTATTAAGGATTATTATTCCAAGGGTGAGAAATGGGCAATGCCTCGGACGGATCTAATTGATATTGAGCACGACCTAGATAACCAGGCTGTTCTAAGTAAAGGGCGAAAGATATATAATGCATCAAGAAGATCAGCGATAAAATCTTTCGAGAGAATTAGTATGTCGGATATAAAGTTTTGAAAATATCAATAGTTACAATATCCTATAACTCCGAGCTACATATTAGACAAACAATATCAAGTGTGCTGTCTCAGAGTTATACCAATATCGAGTACATAATCATCGATGGGCTATCAATTGACACAACGATGAAAATTGTCGATGAATACAAGGATGAAATTGATTTAATCGTTAGCGAGCAAGACGCCGGTATGTACGATGCATACAACAAAGGCGCGGCTGCTGCATCAGGTGACTATATTCTGTATTTGAATTCTGATGACTATCTCCGTAGTGATGATGCAGTCGAAACTATCTGCCGTAAAATTGATGAATATGAATTTCCTCCAAAGCTCGTAGCGGGGCAGGCAAATGTGGTCATTGATGATATGATAATTCAAAACTGGAGAATTCCATATTCCGCGAAGTTGACTGAAAAATTTGACCCGATGCTACCATCTTTGTTAATTCATAAAGATATTTATAAAAATATTTTTTTCGATAGTAGTTGTAAGCTTGGAGGGGATACTGATTTCTACCTGCGGTTACGCAATTTAGGTATGTTTGAATTCTCCTTTGTGCCGATTCTAATAACGTGCTTTCGAATGGGAGGAGTTTCTACAAACACTCAGAAAATAGGTTATTACGCTCTCGAAAAGGAAATGTTTCTCTACAATTTGACGGGCGAAGTTAGTATTAAGCGCATGCTGTTAAACTATACCACGGGAATGATAAAAATGTTATGTATGCGAATATTAGGAGATCGTAATTACTATCTTAAGATCGTTTATCCGTTATATTTACTTAGACGAAAGACGCTCTAGTTTGTTGTTAAAGGTTCGCTATAACAATTCGGTATTTATTAAAATATTTTTTACAATATTTTTGTTTTTTTATATCACTGGACAGCTCTTTCCTTTGGATGATTTTGCTATAGTCAGATCTTCTCTTATGCTCGGTATTGTTTCGATAGGTCTTTCAAGGCCAATCTACCAAAATTTCCGACAAATACCTTCATTAGTGAATGTCGGGTTTCTAATCTTATTTCTGTGGTCTGTGATTTGTATCATGCGAGGTATGCTGTCGGACTACTCGCCAAGACATGTTATCGGAGATGCATACAAACTTATTTTAATGCCTTTACTCTTTTATTTTTTTTATTCAAATATATCAAGTAAAGATAATTTCTACTCAATACTTTTATTTTTGTCTAAGCTACTTATAGCTTGTGGGTCAGTTCTTATTTTTCTATATTCTATCGGAGCACTTGAGGAATTAAGGTTTAACTTCTTATATTCATATATTCCGTTTATTTATTTATTGATTAAGGGAAATAAAAACCGATCGAACATACCGATAATAGCTTTCACTTTCCTTTTATGTCTCGTTCCTTTGACTAAAGGTATAGGAAGTTTGGTAGCTTTATTGGTGTTTGTCATCGTCCTCGTTTTAATGAGTAGATATAAAATTAGATTTTTTGTGTCATTAGGATTGCTGTCGGGTGTTCTGTCCATGATTTTGACCTCTTATATTGTATATTTTGATCCCCGTGTATTACAAAAAGTGCTTATCCTTTTTTCAGATGAAGCTGATGTTCTTTATGTCCTCGAGTTTATAATGGCTGGCAGGTTAACTGAAATCGCATCAGTTATATTTGGTAACAATTTGATCCTTGGCAACGGTTTTGGAGCGAACCTAACCCCAATACTTCTGCATGAAAGTCTATTTCCGTGGTATCAAGGTTTGCTTATTAGTAACAGTCATTCAATGCATTCTGTCTTTGGGGAACTAACATTGAGGACTGGTCTATTATCGTTTTTCCTTGTATTCCTTTTCTATATCTTCCTTGCCAAGAGGTCCTATGACTGGAAAAACCAGGAGGGGAAGATAATTTTTGCGATCAGTATAATGTTAATTCAAGAAATGATTGTGGGCCAGTCGTTATCAGATGCATTTATTGCCCCTATGTTTTTTTTAGTTTATGTTTTAAAGTTTGGGTCGCGCAAGAGGTCCCAATCTATGACTGATAATAATCAATTGAAGTCAAGTTCATGAGCCGAGAGTTAGTGCAGGAAAAGTATCTGTCATTATTAAAGCTAGGGAAACTTAGTGATGCACGCAAGTATTTGGTAGATTTTTTTAATGAGACCGACATTAAAAGCGATATCCGAAGAACTGACTGGATCCATTTATGCGAATTGGAGGACTTTGATCGAATATTGATTTTTGGTGATAGTTATGGAGAGCTAGCATTTTATTTTTCCTCTATATTTAAACATGTTGACATTATTGTAAGTGATAATCTTGATTCTAAAATAATTAAATTATTAGCTACCTTCAAGACAAATATAACTCTGTTAGATCGTGCTGCGGCTGACCATCAGCACAAATATGAGGTTGTCTATATTAATCCAGACTTTAAAGTTAATGGTTCGTTGACTTCTTTTTACAAAGAGATTGGCTCGATGATTCAGGTCGAAGGTATATTAGTTAAAATGAGTTTAAGAAAATTATGGTATTGGTCGTCCGAGAGTAACGCTCTTGGGAACGCTGGCTATTCTATTGAGATGAGATATGGCTGGCTCCCAATCCATGATCAATCTCCGCTTTTCGTATTTGATATTTCTAATAAGTTCGTTTTGATGAATTTTTTTCAAAGTATGATAAATATCTTTAGTAGCGTCTCACCTGAATATGTTAAAAAATATGCGTTCAGAATACTGGCTCTAAAGCTTGTTAAGCAGTTTTTTGTTTTGAAATTAGTACGACGCCTCTTTCCGAAAATACTCCCTTCGACATTACTTATCTGTAAATATGATCAAAATCATTAAAAAAGAGCTTGGACTTTTAAATAATCCAGCTCTCTTGGAGTTACCTGGGGCGCCTGATGGAGGTACTAGCGGAATTCTGGTTTTTGGGGTGGTTAAGCAAGAGCCTTTAGCTTTTGTGAAGATTTTCAGAGATAAAGATGACAATCGGCTAAATAAGGAGGCGACTGTACTCGATTTATTAGCAGATAACCGTGGACTTATTATAGAAAATGTTCCTGAAAATTTATTTACTCACTGTTCTAAATCAGCAAGTTTCTTGGGTCAGACGGTCGTTCCCGGAGAGTCTCTGGTGTTGAAAAAAGATGGGAATTATTTTTGTGAAAAAGACTTTGAGAGGACGTTAGCTAATGTAACTAACTTTTTAATAAGTCTTGGAAAGGTGGGACGTAATGTTTCTCCATCAATCCTGAATAATCAAAATTTGGAGTCTTCGCTGACTTCTGTGGGTGAAGTTGATTATATAGGGGATATTCTCCTCATCAATCAGGTGCTAGAGCATGGAGACTTTGTTCTGCATAATTTGTTGATCGATAATGGAACATTGGGAGTGATTGATTGGAGTGACTCTAATATCTGTGGGACCCCCCTCTTTGATTACTATAATTTCGTATTAAATGCGATGTTTAGACTCAGAAAAGCGTCACATTATTCAGATTTTGTTGCCTTATTTGAATTCAGTTTCTTTGAAAAAAATTACTTTTCATCTGTAATTAAAAAGTATGCTTATTTCTATCTAGATGCGCTCGAGATAGATCGACAAGCAGCGAAGATATTATTTAAATTGTTCATAGAATCATATTGGGCAAGGGAAGAGGGCAAAATAAAAAATGCCAATTTAATTGGGTGTGTGCCGGCTTATTTAAATAAATTGAATCATGGAGGTGCGAAATGCGATGCGTCGAGAGGTATTTTTGGTGCTCTTAGAGAGTTCACTTCTCGAACTGAATTGGAGTCTATTTTGTGATGGTGAGTACTAAAATTTGGGATTAAAATGAATATTATAGAAGTAAAAAAAATTCTTGATTGTGTGATCATGGATCAGTGTAGCGATGGATCATTTAATGACCAATTATTAATTAAGAACCTGCTTTCTGAAAGAATTTCTGCGGATAAAGTCGAAAACCCGTGCACTGAGCTGCGAGAGCTTAACAGCGAGCGTATAATAAAATTTAAACGGTTGATAACAAGTATTGCTGAGTATTGCGATGAGCTCGATATCCAGTATTATCTTCCTAAGGCTTTTCAGCACTATCCTGATATGGGTAATGATATTGATCTCTTTATTAATATTGACACCAAAAAGCGGAAAGATTTCATAAAGCACTTCGAACTAGCGGCTGACGAAACGAGTTTCCTTAATGTTATTTCCGGAAAGAATGCTTATTTGTACAAGGATGAAATTCCACTTGAGACTCACCAATACGCTGGTCACTTTGGTGAATTTAAAGCTTTGACTCAGGAATTCTATGGCGATTTAATTTTGGAAAATGGTGTTTATCAGCTATCAGATGAATTTAAGTTTCTAAATCAGATTATCCAGCGCTTTTTTGGACATTTTACTATTAGGCTGTCTGATATTATCTATTCTATAAACCTGCTCAATAAAGGTATAGATCTAGAGTTTGTTAGAACGAAGTCTTTGGAGCATGGCTTTGAAGCTGCACTAGATGAATATTTTGTCTTTATCTTTCAGAACTTTAGTGGCTATGTCTCTAGGCACTATCAATCTACTAATTTCCATGGTGAGAGGTTAACAAAAGTAGTGATCTCGGGAGAACAATTTGTTATTCCGAAACGGTTTGCCATAAGGTTGTATTGTCATAAATTTTTGAGCGATTTGGCTCATTTGAGAATTTATTCGGCGATGAAGATGTTTGGCGCCCCAGTCATGGGCGCTGTTTTAATTTTTAGAAAGTTATTTAGAGCTTAGTTATGTTGATATCACAGGTAGTAACCTTTTCAGGTTTAGATGGAGCAGGAAAGAGTACGTTAATAGGGGCCCTTAAAGTGGCTTTGGAGTCGAAGGGTTTTACCGTAAGAGTTTTGACAATGTACGATGATCTATCTTTTTATGCGTTCTTGCGATTTCTCAGGGACGGTATTAGAGCGAAAATTGGTAAAAGTGTTAGTTATGAAATCGAAAAAACAACTGACCCTAATTTTGATTTTTATAAAGACTCAATACTTTATAAGATTATAAGATCAAAGGCGCTTAAGATGTTGATTTTACCGCTGGACACCTTATGTATCTGCATGTTTCTTATATTCCGCGTTCCAAAAAAAGAAATCGTGTTGCTAGATAGAACTTCTTATGATTATATTTTGGACTTTTTACCGGAAAAATACAGAGTTCCCTATATTTCAATTGCATTAGCATTTTCATTTAGACCATCATTAGCTGTTTTTGTGGATACTCCAGCTCAAGTGTCATTCGACAGAAAGGGCGAGTTTTCAGTTGCATACTTGTCTTGGAGAAGTGATGCATATAAAGCCATATTTAACGAGCTCAGCCGTGAAATGGTTCTAGATAATTACAATAATAGTGTGGAGCATAATGTAGGCATACTTCTTGGGAAGATAGAAAAGCTTAAGATTAAAATATGAAAAATATTGATTCAGAAGAAGAAATGAAACGTTATGATCTGGCATATTCCGGCTTGCCTGAAACCAAAGTTGGTTCTACAGACGCAGGAATTTTTTCTTCTCAACTACGACAGTTTGAGAAGGTTATTGCCGAAAACATATCTGATGGGATGAGTGTTCTTGAGCTAGCTGCAGGCGATGGCGAGTACTCCAAATATATGTTCAATACCTCCACAAAGAATATCATTACAGATATATCTATGAAAGGACTTAAATTAATTGAAGATTTTGTAGATGAAAATAATATTAAAGCCCAAGTCGAATTTGTAAATTGTGATATGCAGAGTCTTCCTTTTGTATGCGAAAAATTTGATGCTGTGGTGATGGCTAAATCTTTATCATATGGCAATAAAAACTCTATATCAGAAGAAGTTAATAGGGTTTTAAAAGATAAGGGAGTATTTATTGTTTTTGATCAAATCTTCAATAATCCAATATACTCATTTAACCGATGGATCAAATATAAAAACGGGTCGATCACTAAGAGCTCCTTTATTAATCGCCCTAAAATTAAAGATTTAAGACTGATTGCACGGTCTTTTTCAGACTTTCAATATACAACCTATGGGGTCTTATTTTTTTTGTATCCAATTATCCGAAGTCTGATGAATGCCAGCACATTTTCGAGATTTTGCGATAGATTTGAGAGCAGGTTTCCCATTTTTAAATCCTTTGGATTTACTGTCGTCGCGGTTTACTACAAACAAAAGGTTTTACATGAAAATATGGATTGTTGAAGTTGGAGAGCCGTTGCCGCTCAAGGGCTGTAATAATAGGCCCTATAGATACTCCCAATTATTCGATAAGTTATCATCAAGAGGCCATGATGTTACATGGTGGGCTTCAAATTTTTCCCACCAGCACAAAGAAAAGATTATCTCTGATACTGATGAAATCATACTTGATACTAACAAATCGATTCGCCTAATAAATATGCCTGCATATAAAAGTAATCTCTCTATAATGCGAGTGGTGAGCCAAGCTATTACTGGGGTTAGATTTTACAGGGCCATTAGCAATGAGAATCCTCCTGACTTAATTGTAAGTGCCTATCCAGTGATGGAAATGGCTTTTTTTTCGGTATTTTTTTCTTATAAGAAGCGTATTCCAGTCTTAGTTGATGTCCAGGATCTGTGGCCTGATATTTTTTTAGGAGTCAAAAACTCTTTCAAAAAAATGCTAGTCAGCACATTTATCTATCCGTTTAGGTTACTTGCTAAATATACGTTTAGAAACGCAAGTGGTATCGTTGGTGTCTCTAAGGATTATATGGAGTTTGGATTAAAATACTCAGATAGAAATATTTCAGATAATGACGCCATTTTCCCTTTGGCATATGCTAAAGATAATAGTATCTCAGTTATAGGATCGATCCAGGAGAGCATAGACAGCAATAAGACGATTATTTGGTTTGTTGGTTCATTCGGCTCGACATATGATCTGTCAACTGTCATCAAGACTGCATCAAATTTTGAGGCGAAGGGTATCGACGATGTTGTATTTGTTATTACTGGTGATGGGGATTCGTTTTCCACCATTAAAAATGAATCTTATGGCTTAAAAAATGTAATATTAACCGGATGGCTGTCACTTCCGCAGATAAACTATATTGGCGAAAACGCTAGTATAGGATTGATGACATACTCAGAAGGCGCGCCGCAAGGATTACCTAACAAAGTTATTGAGTATATGTCGTTTGGCCTTCCAATGGTTTGTTCTCTTACAGGAGAATCAAAAGATCTTATAGCTGGTAGTGGGATTGGATTTCAGTATATTGCAGGTGACGCGGACTCCTTGCATAATTGCATTACTAAATTGTTAGATGAAAAAATTAGGAAATCAATGTCTGAAAAGGCTCAACAGTTGTTTGAGACTGGGTACAGTTCTGAAATTGTTTACGACAAATATTGCAATTACATCGAGAGCTTTTCGAGTTCCAGCGGGCTGTAGTCTGAGTTGGATCGCATAGTTAAAAGGGGCGAGCATATAATTTGCACTGGAAACCAAAAGCAAAAAAATACAAAAAACGATAGCATTACTGCCATCTAATTTATCATATGCTAAGTACTATTGGGTGCAGAGGAATTTTGGAGGTTTGAAATAAAATCGATCCAGTTCGTAATCTCAAAGAAGCTGTTGAAACTTGTAAATTAATGTGAACAAGAACATACCATACATGAAAAAATTTTTTTAGAGGTTGGTAGGGGTAGGATGATAACGATACCGATTGCATTTTGGTTGATGGGTGCAAAAAAATAGTCACTTTAGATATAAACCCGTATTTAAAATTAGAGTTGGTCAAGGATAGTCTCGATTATATTCTTAAGAATAAAGATGAAATCCAAGGTATTTTTAGATCTTTATTACTCAAGGATAGGTTTGATAATCTAGAGCATATAAATAGTAATAATTGCAAATTTTCAATATCTGAAATTATTGATTTGTGCTGTATAGATTACATTGCGCCTGGTGATGCTGGAAATTCTAAACTTCTGGATCACAGTATCGATTATCATGCGTCATATAATGTATTTGAGCATATTCCAAAAGAAATTTAGGTAGATATTCTGAATGAAGGGAAAAGGATAATCAAAATAAATGGAATATTTATAAAGTTGATTACAGTGACCACTTTGCACACTCGGACCAAAGTATATCCGCAATCAATTTCCTTCAATATTCTGATGAGAAATGGAAAAATATTGCTGGAAATCGATACATGTATATGAATAGGGTGAGATATGATGATTTTATAAGTTTATATGAATCTGTCGGCTGTAATATAATTGAAAGCAGACCAAGTACTGATAAGTGTTCTCAAGATTTGTTAAAAAATAAGGTTTTTTTTTGCACGATACATTTAAATTGAAGAGGGTAGATATTCTTGCAATAAAGCATGCTTGGATTGTGGCGTCACCAACAAAAACTTAAGTGATACACGTTTGTAGTGTAAACATCGAAAATAATGTGTAACGCTATGTTCGGTTTAGGTATAAAAAAGTTATAACTAACGTGTTATGTTTTTGCCGCTTTTTTCACTATATTTAAACTCTATCTTTTTATGTTTTAGATTGTCAGATGGAGTTTTAGAGGCAAAGTGAATTTGGTCATCGAATAAAAGACTTAGATTTAATAACGAAGTGTAAAAAAATTTAGATTACTAACTTTTCCTAGCCGCTTTCATGAGCTATCTAGGTGTTTTGTAATTTAATAGTTTTCGTGGTCTCTCATTTGACCATGTCACTGCAGTGTTGACCTCGGTTTGTGTGATTAGATTGCAGACTGTTCTCTTGGGGAATACTGCCGCAGCTATCTATTAGGATTTTCATTAAAACCGCGGTTGCAGTAAATGTAGGAATGGGCAAAGTAGATCCTGGCGTTTAGCGATTTACCAAGTTTCTAATAGTATACGAACTGGTCCCCATTGCCCGCTGTAATCGTGCGGTTTGGCTATGCATGATAAATTAATCAAAAACTATGCGACTATCGCGCAATCTCTATAGCAATATGTATAATACGCTGCGAAAAAGTGACTCAAATTTTTAGCAATGGTTATGTTTAGTCTAGTTGTTTTCTTGAATTTTTATTGGGATGTAAATATGAAATTTGATATACGTGAACTGGCAAAGACCGTAAGACTAGATGTCGTTAATATGGTTAACAAGGGCTCAAGTTCCCATGTTGGATCTGCTCTTTCTTGCGTAGATATAATAATTAGTGCCTACACCTCCTTTTTGAATTGTGATCCAAAAAATCCTGAATCACAGGAGAGGGATATATTCATACTTAGTAAGGGTCATGCCGGAGCTGCTCTGTATGCAACCTTAGCAAATCTAGGTTTTTTTCCGAAAGATCTACTAGACCGGCATTATCAAAATGATTCGGAAATGAGTGGTCATGTATCGCATAAACTTCCTGGAATAGAGTTATCTACGGGTGCTCTGGGACATGGATTGCCTGTTGGAGTTGGCTGGGCTAAGGGTTTAAAATTAAAAGGCAGTAATAGAAAGGTTTGTGTTTTATTAAGCGATGGGGAGTGCGATGAAGGTTCAAATTGGGAAGCTGCAATGTTTGCCTCACACCATAAACTTAATAATCTTGTAGCTGTGATAGATTACAATAAGCTTCAAAGCTTGGGTAGTGTGTCAGATACGCTGGCCTTGGAGCCGTTCAAAGATAAATGGGAGGCCTTTGGCTGGGATTGTTTAGAGATAGATGGGCATGATTATTCGGAAATCCCCCAAGGATTTGAAAAGGTTGGCAGTTCAAAAAAACCTATGTGTATCATCGCTCACACTACGAAAGGTAAAGGAATTTCATTTATGGAAAATCAAGTTTTATGGCATTACAGAGCCCCGAAGGGCGATGAGTTTGACGCCGCTATAAAAGAATTGGAGGCTTTATAGATGAGAGACTCATTTACTGCTGAACTCACTCTTATGGTAGAGAAAGATCCAAAAATTATCTTGATCACAGGTGATTTGGGATTTGGAGTTTTCGATGACTTTATTGAAAGGTTCCCCAATAACTTTATAAACGCCGGAGTTGCAGAGCAGAATATGACGGGCATGGCGGCCGGTCTTGCCAAAGAAGGGTTTAAGGTTTTCACCTATTCTATTGGTAATTTTTCGACTTTAAGATGTTTGGAGCAGATTAGAAATGATGCTTGCTACCACAACTTAAATGTTAACGTCGTTTCGGTTGGAGCAGGGTTCAGCTATGGACCGCTCGGAATGTCACATCATGCGACGGAGGATCTGGCGATTATGAGAGCTCTTCCTAATGTTACTGTTTTGTCACCTGGGACTAAGGAGGAGGCAAGACAAATTACCAGGGCTGCGGTAGATATCGACAATGTATGCTATTTAAGGCTCGATAAGTCGTTCTATGATGATTCGCTTGAGTCTGAATTTGAATTATTTAAAGCGACTCGATTATCTGAAGGAACTGATGTCACTTTGATAACGTCAGGTGGGATATTAGAAGAGGCAATGATCGCTCAAGAACTACTACAAGAGAAAAATATACAGGCAAGGGTATTAAATTTTCATTCTGTAAAACCGTTAGATGTGGCAGAAATCCTAAAGGCTACTGGTGAAACGAAAGGGATTATAACGATTGAAGAGCATAGTGTTGTTGGTGGGCTAGGCAGCGCTGTCGCGGAAATTTGCATGGATCATTCAAGCTATCCTACCTTTTTTCATCGCATGGGATTAGATGATGAGTTTTCGTATGCCGTAGGTGATCAAAAGCACCTTAGAGGAGTTTATGGCATGAGTTCTAACCATATAGTAAATAAAACTATAGAGCTCCTCAAGTAACAGATTTGTATGCATGGCATTACGTTATCTTTATGGTTATTAATAACGTAATGAAGTCGAGTTTTATGATAAACGATAATCTACAATGATATTGAAAGCGACCAAACGAGGAAGACTATTTTTTAGTCGTCCTTTAAATAGCCAATTAAAATCACGTATTCATAAGTGATTTCAAGACTTAACTCACACTGATTATTAGGAAAAATTATGTCTTTAGTAAATGTTCCCTTTTTTGAATACCCAAGATTATGGTCTGATGACAGACAAGATTTGTTAGCAATAATTGATGAAGTTTCATCAACAGGAGGATTTATCCTTCAGAAAGCTGTGTCCGATTTTGAGGCTCAATTAGCTAAATATGCTGGAGTGAACTATTCGGTAGGGGTTGGAAATGCAACGGACGGGATGGAGATTTTTTTGGAGGCGATAGGGATCAATCCTGGTGATGAAGTTATTATTTCGTCACATACGATGCTTGCGACAGCCTCTGCTATTAAAATCGCGGGTGGAGTACCGATTCCGGTCGATATAGGAGATGATAATTTAATAAGTGTTCAGGCGATAAGGGATGCTATAACGCCAAATACAGTTGGCATTATGCCAACTCAGTTAAATGGTCGGATTTGTGATATGGATCCTATTTTAGCTATAGCAGATAAAAATGGCTTATTTGTCGTTGAAGATGCGGCTCAAGCTCTTGGGTCTACTTATAAAGGAAAGCATGCTGGCACATTTGGGCTAGCTTCAGATATTAGTTTTTATCCAGCGAAGGTCATCGGATGTCTAGGAGATGCTGGAGCTGTGTTAGTCAACGATAAGGCTCTGTATCATAAGATCTATCAGCTTCACGATCATGGTCGTGATACAGATGGTCAAGTCAAAGGTTGGGGGAGGAACTCGAGGCTAGATAACATTCAAGCCGCAATTCTTAGTTACAAGCTAAATTCCTATCACGATGTGATTTTTCGGAGAAGAGAAGTAGCACAAATGTATGAGGATCGTTTGGGTCAGTTGAGTGAATTACAATTGCCGCCAGCGCCACAAAGTGACTCGGATAATTTCGACATCTATCAAAATTACGAGTTACAAGCAGATAAAAGGGATAAGTTGAAAACACATTTAAGTGAAAATGGTGTTGGAACGCTTATTCAATGGGGGGGGGTAGCTATTCATCAATATAAAAATCTTGGGTTTAATCAGCATTGCCCAAATACTGATAGGTTTTTTGATAGATGCATTATGTTGCCAATGAATACTTTTATAAGTAACGATGACATTAATCACGTTTGTGATACCGTCATAGAATTCTACAGAGGTTGAGATGAAAAGACTTTTAGATTTAGTAGTCTCCTTATTAGGCCTCCTTACATTTAGCCCGTTATTAATGGTCGTAATATTCTTGGTTTGGATGCAAGACAAAAAATCACCTTTTTATATAGCGACTCGAGTCGGGCAAAATGAAAAAAATTTCAATATGGTTAAGTTACGATCAATGGTAATAAATGCTGATAAGACAGGCGTTGATTCGACGAGTGCTAGTGATACTAGGATCACTCCAATAGGTCATTTTATTAGAAAATATAAACTCGACGAATTGACACAACTATGGAACGTTTTTTGCGGAGATATGAGTTTGGTTGGGCCACGGCCAAATGTAAAAAACGATACTGATTTGTACACGAGCGTTGAGAGAGAGTTACTTTCTGTCAAGCCTGGTATTACAGACTTCTCCTCTATTGTCTTTTCAGATGAAGGTGAAATATTGAATAATAAAGAGGATCCGGATTTATCTTATAATCAATTAATCAGGCCATGGAAAAGTCGATTGGGTCTTATCTATATAGAGAATCGAACATTCTTTTTAGATATAAAACTTATTTTTTTTACATTGATTGCAATTATTTCAAAAGAGAGAGCAATTCAATGGTTATCCGGCTACCTAGACTATTTAGGGGTGGATGAGAAGGTTGTGGCTATTTCAAAAAGAAAATTGGATCTATACGCTTTCCCCCCGCCAGGATCCAAAGATATTGTTACAGCCAGATAAGTCATGCTCCCAGAAAACAGTTAACCCCTTTATGATTGATTGCGGATGCTGTTTCGTATGCGATAACATATCCACTGTAGTATTGATTTGGATGTTTCTATGCCTGTTGAAGATAAATCCAAGTCTCTTTTACCCTTCGTACCAAGCCCCAAGCTTTTGCCTGATGAATCTGAGGCTGAGTTTCAATCGGGTTTGCAAAGCCTCTTATCCGAACTAGATAATCCCTCATCCTTGGCGGTTGCGCTGGTGAATCAGTTGAATGAGAGCCTCTGGTGGATTAAGAGGCACACGAAAGATAAGGAGCTACTGCTACATGAGACGATGGCGAGGCTTCTATCTAGGGAGAGTAGCAACTGGATGGGGTCTGGCAATAGCAAGCTATCGGTGGCCCTTGAGCATTATCTGAACGGCAGTGGGGATAAGGATGAAGTAGATTTTATCGAGCAAGCTTTTGCCGAGGGCAATCTGACCCTGTCAGATCTTCGTGCTAGGGCCTTTAAGGATGCGGCCAGGCACATCAAGATGGTGGATGATCTGATTCACCGTCAGCACCAAACGATTAGGCATCTTCAGCGCAGCATCGACTCCATTGACTAAAAGTCACGCCTGCTAAAGCGCATGGATCTTGAGCTGGCAGCACTTGAGTCAAAGCAGCATCAAGAGTAGACAACCGACTCAAGTATGGCCTCATAGATGATATTTATTCGCTGGCAGCGTCCTA
>TARA_B110000003_G_scaffold44401_1_pt1 | contig 33155 bp, 30 predicted proteins | sample TARA_B110000003 | Tara Oceans TARA_B110000003 (sample SAMEA4396424) | marine metagenome | biome: Westerlies Biome; feature: [SRF] surface water layer (ENVO:00010504); material: water (ENVO:00002006), including particulate matter (ENVO:01000060) such as... | depth 5 m
GAAGTGCTACCTGAAGTGCTACCTGAAGTTGAACCTGAAGTGCTACCCGAAGTTGAACCTGAACCATAAGTTGTTCCTGAAGTAGTTGATGTGTTTGGTATAAAATTAGATGTTGCTCCATGTGATGCTAATACATTCACACCACCTCTTTCAACCGAATTTGTTTGAATACCATCAATGGTAGGAAGAATACTACCTTTAGAATAAGACTTTACTGTAACTTTATATGTTGCTTTATCCACTGTTCTAATAGTTGTAACAGTTGGCGTAGTTTCTATATAAACAATACTTGTATCGGTAACATATTCGGTATAAGTTGTTGTAGGATTACTTCTTGTAGTATTTGTTGTAGGAATTGGACCGAAATTAGCATAAGGATTTTTAGCATTTGGATTTGTATTGAATTCGAGTGGTTTCCAAGAAAAGGTGTTAAAATTATATAAATTATTCTGATACCAATTAGACGTGAGACCAAATGAAGGTGGTGGAACAGTTAGAGGTTCAAATTTAGGGAATACATATGTTGGGGTAGGAGGGTCTTCATCTATTTCTCCAGTATAATTAGCCCTACAAGTTAGTTTTTTATTTTCTTTACTTGTAAATGGCTTACAAGGTGTTGGTTTAGATATATCAACTTTAAATCGTGGATGATTAGAATCGTAGCAATTTTTATTTCTATTATTACATTTCGCACCGTAATTTGCTACAATTCTTGCTGTTACCGCATTATATTTTAATCTGTTTATTCTGGATCTATGAGATACAGCACCATTGGTGGAATGATTTCTATTATGTTTTTTATATACAGCACATCTTTCATACATTACTTTATTATTACTTGAATCGGGAAATGATACTTGATATTTATTTGTAGTTCCAGCAATTGGAGTTATAGATTTAAATGATGATGGTAAATTTTGTTTGTATAATTTATTTTTTTTATGTAATAATGATTGATGTGAAAATACAAATGTATTGGAAATTCTTCCTCCTGGATTCTGTGCGCTTGTTATATATGGATTATAACAACATTGTAGTGCATGATTATCTTTTAAAACTTTAGTATTTTCACCACAATTTAAACCTGGTTTGGGACAAGGCAATGTTTTTCTATTTTGATTTAAAGGCATTCTAAAGGGTGTATTACAGTTTGTATTTCTTGATATATTTTTCCCATCTTGAATTTCTTTTTTTGTTACTAAACTAAAATTCGTAGTTGGATATGTTTGTCTATTAAATATGTTCATGGTAATAGGCATTTTGATGTATATTAATAATATTAATTATTACACTAATTTTATTAATTTTGACAATATACTTTTCCATTATTTTTATAAACACCTAATACTCTTCTTCTTGCTTTATTTTCTTTACAAGCTACAGTGTTTATTTCTTGACTAAAATGGTCTTTCTTATACCTGAATGGATATCCTCCCGATCCCACAACCTTGGTAAAAGCATTTTTTGCGTTTCTTTTCCATTGTAATTCCTGTTGTTTATAATTGTAATGTGGGGCTCTTCCTAATGTACCACCAGACACAACAGTAGTAAAATCATTTGGACATATGTTACATTGTGTTTCATCACCAACACCAGCACGATTTAATTTTAATCTTCTTATTCTGTCACTACTGTCTACAGCACCTTGTTTATAATATTTTTTATTGCTAAATTTAGCGGTTGTTTTTCTCAAATTACAACCATTAATTATGTTATCATCGCATTTGCCCCCATGACCATATAATGGGTCATTTTTAGATGGTAAATGTGCATAAAGTTCTGTCATATCATAATGCGTGGAAGGTATAATTATAGAATTACGGGATTTTGATGTTGGTAGTTTCATTTCATACGTCATTTTTCTTTTATTTTTTAAATAATTATTATAACCATAACTATATTTAGATTCATTATTGTTTGGTTGTAATCCTGATTTGATAAGGTATTTATTCGTTCTTTCTTTTGGGCAATGAATATTTGTATATATTCTATCATCGGGAATTATTTTATATTTTTTGTAATCTTCCATGCCCTGACTGGTATCACAACAATTACGACCCCATGGATCGCGTTCTACACTATCTTTAAATTTTTTCATGTAACTCGAACTACTTTGAGAGCCGGATTTAGCATTTTTTGCTATACCTATATAATTACATGGTTTACAGTTATGAACTTTCCATCTTCTTGACCAATACATATATTATTTAACAAGAAAATTAATTATCCATAAATATTATATATGCTTAATATTGTAAATATTGTTTTGGTTTTATTTTTGTTTATAATCATAAATCATTTTTTATTTTATAAAGAAAATTTTGAATGTGATGTGAATTTAACATCAAAAGAAACTTGTTTTAGAAGAACACAAAAACAAAATAGTTTAAAAATAAATGAAGCTAAAAGTATGAGGAAGGAAATATATAAGGCGATGAAAGAATTAAAAAAATTAGCAGGGAAATCTGAAAAAAAAATAGGACAAAATAGACAAGGTGTTAAAGGATTGCAAGATAATAACTAATTACTAATTATTAATAATTAATATATTAATAATTAATATATGTTAACAAAGACAGCCATTAAAATATTAGGAGCCTTTTCAATAGCATTTTTATTATTATATATATTTTCAAATAGGGGTATTGTTAGGGAGGGAGCTAAAGGTTGTAGTAAACAAGCGCAAAACGTTGCAATAACACAACAAGGTGAAATAGATAATATTAATTCCAATAATAGAGTTATGAAAGCTGAATTAGAACAATTGAAAAAACAAATCGGCGGATATAAAGCGGAAATTCAATATAATGAACAACAATTGAAACAAATTCTGGCGGAGAAGAAAAAGGATATTCCAGCAGCAATGCAAAAAAAATAATTATAAATCGCTATCATCGTATTCATCGTCATTTGAACTATAATTATCTTCTTGAATTTCTACCATATCATAACCCTCTCCTTCTACATAATTTTCCGACCAACTTAATATCGAATCATCTTCTGCTATTTCATCATTCATATCTGTTAATATTCTTGTATATCTTTCTTTCACTTTAGTAATATTAATTGTTTCAAGTGGTATTGATATACAAGATAACATCAAGCAAGTGAATGGATATGTAAACCTTAAGCTATAATAAAATATGAACATTTTTAAACTGATTATTATGTGGGAAAATAAATAAAATATATTGAAATTTTTAAAAAATATCACTGGATTCTTTAATATTTTTAATTGGTACATAGAAAAACTTGTTATAAGTAAAGCACTGTGGATTGCTAATATTATAGATAAATAAAACATATATCCTAAGCCACCATCATCATTTAATACCAGATACCCCTTTACATTTATTGGAATACACACAGTTTGATTTTTATTATAATATTTTGATAGATATGTGCTACATGTTTTAATCGGGTATGTTTTACCACCATCTAAGAAAGTAATGAAATTATAATTTGAGTCGTTCATATAAATTATAATAGATATAACCAGTGGGGTATAATACAGCATTTGTATCAATTTACCTATATGGAACTTTATAATTTTTTCCCTATCGTGGTTTTTTCGTATTAAATATTTAGTTTTACATTCCATACATTCATTTTCGCCTATCCCGTTACTATTTCGTGATACTCTTCGCCAATTTTGCAAACATTGAATATGCACATGTTTACTTGAACCAGAACAACGACATGGCGATATTAGTGAGTTTATATTATTTTCTTCTTCCAAACATATTCTACAAAACTTTTCATCATTTATCATTCCTGTATATTTTTCCATAATAAAATAATATAATTATTATTAAATTAATTATATTAATAATTAATATATGGGATTACCGATAATGAAAAAAATGAAAGATGATGATAGTGGTGGAGCGGGTTTAGGATCCGATTTCCTTGGACCATCGTATAAATATCAGGATTTTATAAAAAGCACTGATGAAATGGGAATGAGTGGAGCAGGAAATTTTACCGCTCTTGGAAATGATATTGCGGGTATTATTAGTTATTCGGGGTTATTGATTGAAGGTGGTGGTAAAGCCCGAAAAGGCGGACCTTTAGGTAATCGGTTTTTCACAAAAACAGGAACAAAATGCCAACCTTCAAAAAAAGTGGGTGGTAAATGGAAACCCATTAAAGGTGAAGGTAAAGTAGCAAGATATTTATGGCTTGATAATACAACCAAAGGTAATATTCCATTTATTTCTGGTAAAAGTCCTTTCAAAGGATTAGTTCCCGGTATGATGGAAAATCTCGGGGCTTTAAACCCCATGGGACTTATGGCTGGTATGGTTGAAGGTTCAACACCCCCTTGTACTAAAATTACAAGAAGAACCGGTCCATGGAATAAAAGTGGAGGAATGAAAACCGAAAGTCATTATGTAGCAATAAAAGACCAAGAAGGCTTTGATAATATGGAAGCATTTGAAAATATGAAACAATTTTTAAATCAAAAACCTTCTAAGAGAACTTATAAATTTAATATAACCGATAAACCACTCGCAAACTTATATAATGCTGGTTTCGGCATTTTAATGATATATTTAGTATTTCAACTTATGAAAAAATAAATCTCTATTTTCTTGATAATATATATGAATAATCTTATTTTTATATCTATTATCTCGCTTTTCATGTTTTTCTTTGTACATTCTTTTTTCAATATGTACAAAGAAAACTTTGATAAACAAAATAATATCATTTTAATAGGAGATAGTATATTGGAAAATTCTAACTACGTGGAAAAATATTTCAGCGTAGAGTCTTCTATCAAAAAAAAACATTATAACGTTATTAATTTAGCACAAGACAATGCAGTCATTGAACAGATTTCTACACAAATTAAATTCCTACAACAAAAAAAACTTGATAAGAAAGACATTGTTTTTATATCCGTTGGCGGTAATAATATACTTAATAGTTATCGCTTTCGTAAAAAAAATAATAATAAGGTTTTAAATTCTATATTTCAAAAATATACGAAAACCATTTTAAATATTAAAAATTATATTCCCAATAAATTGGTATTACTTAATATTTATTTACCACCAAATGTTAAGGATTTTCATCCTCTTATTAAATTATGGAACAAAAAACAACAAAAATTCGCCTCTACTAATAATTTCAAAATATTAGATATTAATACAATAATGAATAACAAAAACTATTTTATAAAAGATATTGAACCTTCTAATGATGGTGGTCGTGTCATAGCAAACGCCATAATTAAGTCTATTTAATTATAATTTAAACATTGATATTGGTCGGCAATAGCATATCCTTTCAACATATACCAATACCTTCTTAACAATTCGAACGGAACATGATAATAATAATAATCCCATCTATATGCTTTGTATGTAAATCCTATAGTATCTTCCAAATTCTCCACACAATGCCACCAACGCTTAGGTATTAAAATACAATCACCCTTCTCTAATATATATGTATTCACTTTCGCATCTTTAAATTTCGGAAACTTCTCATAATCTATATTTTTAAAATCTATTTCACCCCATTTTGCACCCGCTGTGAATATTTTTCGTTCATACATATTTTCATCATATTCATTACTCACAATTCGTATTCTCTTCTTACCTTCTGCTACATATAAAAAAGCCAAATCGTCCATATCGCAATGCCATCCCGTTGTTGAACCTTTTCCTCCCATAAAAAAAGAACAATCATATAATGCTATATTTTTTTCTTTGTACATCACCTCATCTTTGTTTATATATTTATTAAACGTATCCATTATCTCCTTTTTAATTCCTATTATATTTAAAAAATCATAACAATCTTCTGTTTTGAAATACCATCTTATATCCTTTATCATCTTATTCAAATAATGCGATAACTTAACTTTCTCAAATATAGTATTAGTATCTATCGAATTTGATTTTGAAAATGTCACATATACTTCTCTATCTCCATGATTATCCTTAAAATAATTAAAATCCATTTTATCTATTTCTTTCATATTTAAACTCTTATATAAAACAATCTCATTGTTCTTTTTATTAAATTTATTGGAACAATAAAAAAACATACATATCACAGTAAATAATATTAAATTTATAATAATTAATCCTTTCATATTTATTATAAATGTTTTTTATAATAAATTTTAACCTATCTACGGCGTCGTCGTTTGCGCGACTTCTTTCTTTTTCGGCGCGACTTCTTTCTTTTTCGGCGTGATTTTTTGCGGCGTCGGCGTCTGCTCCCACCACCAGGAGTGGCGTTTCCATGGTCCTCTCTTACATATTGATTTTTTAGTCCCGCCGCTCCTGGTGGTGCCGCTGCTACGGCAAAGTTTTTGAATTTTTCGTTTTCGCTCATGTTTTTTGTCCCTTCTTCTAAAAATTTCTTTCTTGTCGCCCAGTCAAAACTTTTAAATAATTTTAAAAGATCTTTTTTTTTTATAAATTCATTTGTTATTCCATATTTATTCCTCGTTGCAACGTCCATACGTTCGTTTGCTAATATAACTTGGTTTTCGCCGTTTCCTTTGTCGCAACCCAAATTAAAGTTCATCATTGCTAACTTGTTATTTGTTTTTCCGTCATATCCATTCATCTTGGATGCAGCAATTTTACCGTATTCGCCACCCCAACCAGACCGACCATATAATGTTCCTCTTTTTCCAAGCATCATAGCACAACCACCTGGAGTGGTTAGGTCTGTTAAATGGTTATTTGCTGTAATCCATCCTTCCGCACCGGCAAATGGTGGTGTGTTAGGTGCGATTGGTTTTTTCTTCCCGCCTCTACGACGACGATTTCTACGAGTTCTTCGTGATTTACTTCTAGTCATTATATTTATAAGATAGATATTATTTCATTTTGATATATAATAGGTATTTCCCTAAAATCTATCAATAGTCTATTCCTTTTATAAATATCTTCTACATTATATATTTTCAATTCTTCTTTAAAGAATTCCGGTTCATTGTAATACTGTTTCGCCTTTGCTTTCCCCCTTTTTTGAGGAAATACAGGTGGAATATTATCTGATTTATCACCCATTATAATCTTAACAAACAAATCCATGTCTGCTTTCATCGTAGAATTCTTTACCGTTCTTACCGGCTTCATTTTTGCGTTATAAATTTCTACGCGGTCAACCATCAATTGTAGATAATCTGTATCACTTGTGATTATTGTAATGTTATTATCTTCATTTTTCAAATAGTGTTTAGTCGCCACAGCAATACAATCATCAGCTTCTAATTTTTCATGATAAAGTATTTTACTTGATACTTGTTGAAATAATCCATCATAAGCCATTTTAAAGAAAGGTTTAATAACGTTATTCTTTGCTCTATTTCCTTTATAACTATTTAAATGTTCATTTCTCCAAATATCACTTCTTGGGCAATCCTTTCCTATAATAATTATTGGGTCTTCGATAGATAATAATTTCGGTATAGATTGAATTCTTTCTACAAACAATTTTTTGAATTTCTCTACAAATTCTTTATTTTCTATAGGGTTATTTATAGGTTCATCTTTATATTTTAATCTCCACCACGCCAACAACGCGTGAAATCTATAAAATACAAAATAGCTACCGTCAATAAATATATAGTTCGTCATATTTACTTACATGTTATCTAATTCATTTTAAATCAATTTTAAATCAATTTAGATAAAATGCTTTAGTAATATATATATATATGTCCAATTATCAAAAAAAATTCTCATTTTCTCAAAGAAAAACAGAAGCAGATAGAATAAGAGAAAAATACCCCGATAGAGTCCCCATTATTTGTGAAAAGGCTAAAATGTGTTCCGATAAAGCTATACATAATTTGGATAAACGTAAATATTTAGTCCCAAAAGACTTGAAATTGGCTGATTTCATGTATGTTATCCGAAAACGAATGAAACTTTCACCTGAAAAAAGTATTTTCCTATTTTTAGGAGATAATAATTTAGCACCTTGTAGTGCGTTATTGGGTGTTTTATATGAGGAATATAAAGAAAAAGACGGATTCCTCTACATAACATATAATGGCGAAAGTACTTTTGGATAAAATTAATATCTTTATAATTAATATATGCCCGGATTTATAATCAATCAAGATCGTGCTAATCAAAGTGTTGGTAATGGTGTAAAACCCGTTAATAAAATTACTACTTATGAAAATTTAGATAAAAATGTGGGACCAACCGCCATTTACGATAGTAGTACCGCCAGACATAATTCTATTAGAAGAAGACTGAATACTAAAACAAAGAGAGCTCAAGTTTTTGGTGTAAATAACCAAGTTCATCAAATTAGCGGAGTGCGTAATGACTCGCAAAACCATACATTCTTCGTTGGGTTATTCCCACGTATGAGATTGAACCACTCTACGGCGTAATTTAGCAATATATTTTTAATAAAATAATGTTAATTAATAATATATGTATAACTACGTAGTTGAATTCTTAGGAACCGTTTTCTTTCTTCTTGTTATTTTGTTAACAGGACAAGCGATCCCAATTGGTCTTGCGTTGATGGCTGTAATTATGGTTGGAGGTAAAATTTCAGGAGGTCACTTTAATCCAGCTGTCTCCGTAATGATGTGGCGTAATGGTAAATTAAAGATGAGTGATTTGGCCCCATACATTATTGCACAAGTTTTAGGAGGTTTAGTCGCGTTAGAGTTATCTAAATACATTAAATTGTAAATATTAATTATTATCTAAATAATTAATATATAAAATGGCAAGTTTTACACAATCAGCATCACCCATGAGTACAGGACAACAACAAACAGCAATGCAAGCGGTAGATACAGGAACCGGAGCTATGAATAAAGGCACAGCTTTGTTTAATTCTGGAATGGGCGAATTGAATAAAGTTGGAACCGAACTAGGAGGAGATATGGAAAAGTTCAAGGGAAATGCGTTGGGCAAAATCGCAAATTTAAAAGTAAAGATGAATCAAAAAAAAGTAGAGGCGCAGCAACAATTAGAAAAGGCAAAACAGGCAGAAATGGTGCGTCAATCAGAAGCAGCACAACGTATTGCGGATGGGACACAATACGAGTCAGGAATGGCTGGAATTACGGGTGGTATTACATCAGGGTTAGAGAGCGCAAAACATCATTGGAATGTAACCAAACCCAAAATGGAGAAAGAAGGGGCAGAGGCGTTTGCAGCAGCAAAAGCAGCAAAATTACAAGAAATGAGTACTAATACTTCTGTTCCTCCAGAAGATGTTCCTCCAACAGCTGGGGGAAGAAGACGTAGGCGTCGTAGAAAATCACGTAGAAAAAAGAAAAGTAAGAAAAAGAAAGGTGGTAGAAAATCACGCAAAAGGAAAAGAAAAAGAAAGACGCGTAAGAAAAGAAGAAGAAGAAACCGTAAAAAAAGTCGCCGTAGAAGACGCCGTTAAAAATATTAGTTAATAAGTTAATTAATATTTAGGAAATTATTCTTGGAGCAATATTCATCGTAATCAATTCCTGAAATAACAATTTACAAGAATATGGTATTTTATTAAACTTAAAATGTGTTGTATTTCCACAATATTTACATAAATGAATCTTCTTTTCATCGTTAAATGTGGCTATCATTCCACATTTTTCACAAGTATATACTTGATATGTATCGCTCGCATGATAAATCCTATCTTTCGTAAATCTGGCGGCACCATGACTAACCATACAATCTCTTTCCATCTCCCCAAATCTTAATCCTCCTTCCCGACTTCTTCCTTCAGCAGGCTGACGAGTCAATACAACCATAGGTCCTATAGCCCTACTGTGTTCTTTATCATCAACCATATGTTTCAATCTCTGATAAAATGCGGGTCCGATAAATATCGATGTTTCCAATTGTTGTCCAGTCATTCCATTATACAAAATTTCATTACCATTCTTTTCAAATCCTAATTTTAATAGTTCCTTACATATATCTTTAATAGGTAATTCACCATAACTTGTTCCATCACCAAACATTCCCAATTGAAGTAATACCTTTCCAAGAAGTGTTTCTTTCAATTGTGCGATAGTCATTCTGGATGGAATACAGTGAGGATTGATAATAATGTCTGGTCTAAGACCGTCTGCTGTAGTAGGCATATCTTCACCTGGAAGGATTAGGCCAATAGTACCCTTCTGTCCATGCCTGGATGAGAATTTATCACCAAGCTTTGGTATTCTATATGTTCTGGTTCTAATCTTAGCGAAAGTATAACCATCGCCATTTGTATTAACATAATTTTTATCAACATACGTTTTTTCGTGAGTTCTATATACTCTACTTAAATCCTTGTATTTGATAACTTTAGTATGGTCGTTTCTGTTTTCTTTAATGGGAACGATTTTACCAATAATAACGTCTCTATTTTCTATTAGTGTATTTTCAGGGATAACGCCGTGCTCATTCAATTTATTATAATTGGCGAATTTCATACCTTTTGTTTTATTTCTATCTGGCATACATCGGATTTCTTCATCTCCTTGTATTTTTTTATCTTCATCTTTTTCTGTATGATAAATAGTTGCGGAAAATAACCCTCTATCTATACTATCTTTATTAAATATGATACTATCCTCCTGATTAAACCCTGAATATGTGGCTATAGCGACGACAACCATACAGCCACTTGGAATTTTATTAAGATTAATAATATTCATAATTCGTGTATCAACCAATGGTCGTTGCGTGTATGTTTGAACATAAGCGGTTTTATCCATTCTGGCTTTATAATTAGACGCAAACATCCCCATCGCTTGTTTGCCCATAGCACACTGATAAGTATTTCTGGGAGATTGATTATGTTCTGGAAATGGAATGCAAGAAGCCAGAATACCAAAAATAGTCGATGGATGAATTTCACAATGAGTATATTTATAATAGAATTTCTTTTCTTTATCAATGCTTTTTGGAGTCATTGCGATTAGTGCGGTGTTTTGTTCTTCAGGGTCAATATATTCTATTAATGAAGTTTCATAATTATGATTCACCAACAGGTCATCCCATTTGAAATTATTTTTATTAATATCGTCTATATGTTTTGGTGTTAATAATAATTTATTATTCTTTACTCTAAAGACAGGACGAGTTAATCTCCCGGCGTCATTACAAATCCAAATGAATTTTCTTTTATAATTGAAAATGATACTGGTGTAAATATTAACAATGCCTTGATGTTTCTTTTCTTTTAGAAATTCATATGTTTTTATTGGTTCTTTTGCTATACCAATCCAATTACCATTAATAATAATCTTTACTTTATCATACAAGCCTTTAATATTATCTTTATATTCCGAAAGGGGAGTATTAAATGGATGTATAATATCATATAGAGGCATTAAATCAGAATTAGTAGTAATATGAGCGAGGTAAGACAAATTTTTAACTACACCTACACTTTGCCCTTCTGGTGATTCTGCGGGACATATAAACCCCCATTGTGTATTATGTAATTTTCTTGGAGGAATCAATTTCCCACTCTTATCAATTGGAGTATTAATTCTTCGCAAATGACTTAAACTTGAAATATATGTCAGTCTGCTTAAGACCTGAGCTACCCCAACTTTATTAGAATTGGTATTTTTAATACCAAAATCACCAGTGGCTAATGCTCTTTTAATACCATTTTCGATGGTTGTTGATTTGATAATTTTATAAATGTTGGTTTGATTAATAATATTCAGATAATCATCTGTAGATTTCCAAGAACCGTTATTCATTTCACGAACAGTTTGTTTTTGCATATCTTTTACCAATTTATTAAAGTAATTCCTGAAAAGATTATTTAATAATGTCCCTACAAGGTCAATTCGTTTATTTGAGTAAGAATCTCTATCGCCAGTGATTTTCCAACCAAAACTGGTTTGTAAAAGTTCATTCGCCATATATCCTAAGAAGAATGTCTTTTCTAATTTTGTTCTACAATGAGGAAATAAATCGTTATCCAAAACATCGGTAGCAAATTGTCTTTGTTTGATTTTACCTTCTTCTACACCCATATTAATAGGTGTATACATTACATTATTTGTAATATATGTAATACATTCATCCTGTGTTCTAAATTGATTAGCTTCTATAATAGATGCTTTTAATCCATATAACATTTGACTCATATTAGTATCCTCGATGTTCAATATTATTGTCTCACATATTTCTTTATCGGAAATTATTCCTAATGCGCGAAATAATATAAATAATGGTATGGGCTGTTTAATCCTTGGGATTTGGATATATATTGCATGTCCGGAACCGTTATTTTTTGTTGCGATAGTCATATTTATTTGTTTTGGGGAAATACATTTATTAATAGGGACTGATTTTATTTCAGCTAACCAAGACCATTTATTATTATTTTTTTTAATGTTAAAACACATAACACGATTTTCTCTTGCTCTTTCTTGGGGCAATACTGTTTTTTCTGAACCATTTATAATAAAGTATCCTCCTGGGTCAGCATAACATTCACCAACAATATCTGAACTTAAATGCGAATATTGTGTAAGAACACATATTGATGATTTCAACATAATGGGTAACTTACCAATATGGATACGTGGTAAATTTTTATATAGTGTTTCTACATTTTCCATATTATCACCACTTCTTTTAATAATTTGAAGACCTATATCAATTGTTTGCGATGATGCGTAAGTGAAATTTCTTAAACGTGCTTCTTGTGGGAACATTATTTTTGTAGCTCCATTATTTTCATGAATTTGAGGTCTATATATTTGGTAATTGTTGAAAGTGGCTATAATTTCTAATTTATATTTTCCCGTTTCTTCATCTTTATAATGCTCTGATTTTATATGGACCGGATTAAACATTTTGATGGTACTCTGTATTTGATTCTGAACAAAATTATTATAAGATTCTATTTGATGTCTAACCAATCTTGCAAGGTGATGACCATCAAAATACTTTTCTATCATCTTCCATGACATGCTTGTATCATAATTTTGTGGTGAGTTTGTTTTTACTGAATCCATTATCTTAATATTATAAATTTAATGTATTTAAATCAATTTTATTATAAAAATGCTTTTGGATTATATTATTTCTAATAATATTTATATATTTATTTATTATGAAAAAAGATGTATCAAATAATAAATTGAAATTGATTATACCATCATATACAAAAATAAAACCACCCCTACTATTATGTAATGGGAAAAATGATAAATATAAAAAAAACTTGTTTAGAAATAACGCATATAATCACATATATACAATGAATCGATTTAAATCGTGCCTTGATAATAGAAATGTATCCAGAACCAGGAATGTTAATTTTAGAAGACCGATAAGAAGAGATATGTTTAAACAATGGGTCCAAAATATTGATAATGATTATAAAAAAAAATTCATACAAGAGGATTTTTACGCAAAAAGTAAAAATTTTGAATTATACCCTGAAAAAAAACGTTTACCTCCGATAGTAGAAAAAGAAAAAATAAATATTAACGTAGAATTAAATAATTTAGACGATTTAATATCGTTAGCCAATAAATATCCTATAAAATTCAATATCGAATATAATATTAATATGGAAGCTATACATAATATTAAAAAACCTATAACAAAATTGAATAATATGATAGGTATGAATAAATTGAAAGAATCTATATTAGATCAAATTATATATTTTATACAAGATTTACATTTGAATAATGGAGATTTCATGCATACCGTTATAGCTGGTCCACCAGGAACTGGAAAAACCGAAATAGCCAAAATAATGGGTGAAATATTCTCAAATTTGGGAATTTTGAAAAAAAAGACATTTAAAAAGGTAACCAGGGGTGATTTGATTGCGGGATATTTGGGTCAGACAGCACTGAAAACGCGAGAGGTTATTAAAGAATGTTTGGGAGGGGTATTATTTATAGACGAAGCCTATGCATTGGGGAATGAACAGAAGAAAGATTCTTTTGCGAAAGAATGTATTGATACATTGTGCGAAGCTTTAAGTGACCATAAAGAAAATTTAATGGTTATTGTTGCGGGTTATGAAAGCGATTTAAATAAATGTTTTTTTTCTTATAATAAAGGTTTAGATTCAAGATTCACTTGGAGATTTAAAACAGATGATTACAATGGTGGAGAATTAAATCAAATATTTAACAAAAAAGTTAAAGATATATCATGGAAAAATGATAAAATTAAAAATAAATGGTTTGAAGATAAGATGAAGTTTTTCTCATTTTATGGTCGTGATATGGAAACACTATTAGCAAAAGTAAAAATAGCACATAGTAGAAGAGTTTTCTGCCTGTCGGCCCAATTTAAAAAACATCTAACTTTAGAAGATTTAAACAAGGGTTACGATATGTTTTTAAATAATGACGAGGTTAAAAAAAGAGATAGAACAAATATAATATCTCATATGTATTGTTAGTTTAATAATAAGAACTTTTCTATTTGTAGTTATTATTATGTCTAGTACAAAGAAAATATCAATCAATCCTGAATTTTTCAAACTCAGCAATCTTTCAAACAAAAAAAAAAGTAAAAAAAGTAAAAAAGTAAAACCGCCTACCGAGTTAGTTAAAAAAGATTTAAAGAAACAGTTAATTAATAAAGTTAATGAACATAGAAAGAATATTCAAAAAGATAAACTCGCCAAGGAAACAATTGAAAATGTTAAGGAAATAAGTAACAACATTGACCAAAGTCTTGAATATTTAAATACGCTCGCTCATAAAAAAGTTGAGAAAAAAAAGAAGAGAAAGGAAAGAAAACAGAAAAATAAAACATTTAAAATCGCCGAAAAACCTACACCATCGTCTCAACCCCCATATAGTAATTTGAAAAATTCAAGTAGACCAACATATAAACAATGGAGAAAAACAGTAAAAAATAATAGAAATGAAAATGAAAATAAGACAAAAAATAAAATATCGTTTGGTGAAGGTGACGAAATAACAACGGAGACGCGCATTTTTGAAGATAGTTTTGAAGAACGTCAAAAGAAATTATCTGATTTAAAAATAAACTTTACTAATTTGGATAATGATATCAAAGAAAAAAAGAAAAAAGTTAAAAGGAAACATAAGACAATTAGAAGAAAGATAACACTAGGAAAACACAAAAATCGCATAGGCGTTCTCATAAAAAATAAAAAAACTAGAAAAAACATAGCAGACGAAGTTAATGTTTTAAAGAAAAAATCAATTAACCAAGTTAAAAAATACCTAAGAAAGCATAATTTCATAAAAATAGGTTGTTCCGCACCCGACTCACTTCTAAAAGATATGTTTGTAAATGTATATTCGTCTGGTGATATATATAATAAAAATCCAGAGATTCTTCTTCATAATTATGTTGGAAATTTATAATAATTTATTATTCGTTAATTAATTATTTAATCATATTAAAGACTCTTTTTTATATTAAAATAATATAGAATGCCCAAGAAAAAAGAAGATAGTATGTACGAACATTATTTTTCTTTATTGGAAAAATATAAAAAAAAATATGGAAAAGTTATGCTATTTTATCAAGTTGGTTCTTTTTATGAAGTTTATGGATTATATAATGATGAAACAAAAAGCTATCACGAAACGTTTGATGATTCTGTTAGTATGAGTAAAATATTAGATTGTCACGTAGCTTTAAAATCAAATGTAAAATATAAAGGTTATACTATATCTATGGCTGGATATCCCCTGACTTGTCCATTATCAAAAAATGTCCCAAAAATAATAAAAGAAGGATGGACTGTCCCGGTATGGAAACAAAGCGAGCAAAATAAAAAAGAAAGATATGAATTCAGTGTATTTTCTGCCGGAACATCTTGGTTTAACGATACAAACAAATTATCAAATTGTTTTACTGTTTGTTGGCTTGAGCAATACCCCAGCGATGTTGAATCAAAATGCCCTTATCTATATTGTGGATTGGCTAACATTGATATTTTTACGGGGAAATCTAACTTATTCCAGTTTAAATATTCCAATAACAAACTTCATAATGTTAATGCTTATGAAGATATTGAAAGATTCAATTCAATACATAAACCACGCGAATTCATTATTATTCATAATTATGAAAACAAAAAACATATAGACGATGTTATACAATGGACCAATTTATCTCCCAATAAAATGCATATTATTTCTATAACTGATCAGAATTCTGAATACACAAAAGAAATTAATTCTTGTCAAAAACAAGTTTATATTAGAGATGTTTTTAGAGATTTTTACCCAAAATATGATTTCTTTCAATTGATGAAAAGCACTACTCTCGAAGAATTCCCTTACGCACAATACGCTTTCTCTTTCTTATTAAATTTCGTAAAAGAATGCAACTTCTTATTAACCAAAAATCTACATACACCAGTAATAGAAACTATTAACGATAAACTTCTTCTCGCCACACATTCCTTAAAACAATTAAATATTATCAATACTGATGGTCGTAAAAATAATACAGCCAGCATTAACAACTTTATTAATAAAACAAACACTAATATGGGAAAAAGAAGATTTTTTCAACAAATAACACACCCTTCGTGTAACCAAGAATTTTTAAATCAAGAATATGATATGATCGAATATGTTTTAAACAACGAACATTTCTTAGATTTTCGCGATCAATTAAACAACATTAAAGACATTGAAAAATTATATAGGAAAACTATACATTTAACAGCCAAACCTTATCAACTTTCTACTTTTTATAATAACTTATCAATTATTGAAAGCATCAAAAAAATATTAGAAAATGATGATACATTCGCAAAATATATTGATTCCAAATGCGATATCGTAAAATTATCTCATTCCATAAAACAATTGCAAACTTTTTTTGAAACCCATCTTAATTTTTCTTTATGCGATGACTTACAAGAAGTTCAGTGTGAAACCAACTTTTTTAAAAGGGGTTTATTCACATCTTTAGATAAATATGAAAAACAATATATTGAATCAAATCAAGAATTAGATATTATTAGAAAAAAATTAACAGACATAGGAAAAACTATTAAGGGTGTTACAACTAAAAAATCAATAGAAAGTGATTCGGTAATCGTTACCCATAAAACCGAAAAAAGTGGAGTATTTTTAAAAATAACAAGCGCCAGATCAAATAAAATGAAAACACATTTCAAAAATTTAAAAGTCCCACCCATTAACTTAAATTGGAAATCCAATTTTGATAATTCTTCTATTATAACAGAAATAAATACAGATAATTTAGAATTCAAATCTATTAGTGGTTCCGAAAGTAGCGGTAAAAAAATAACAAGCAAAAAATTAACCGATGTATATAGTTCAATTTTACAATCCAGTGAAAATCTTAATGAAGAATTAAGTATTCAATTCAAAAAATTCCTTAAAAAACTTAATGCTTATTTTCGCGAAATAGATTTAGTTATTGAATTTGTTACTCTAATTGATATTTTACTAACTAAAAGTTACATTTCGAAAAAATATAATTATTGCAAACCGTCTATTAGACAACACGAACGTTCTTTTTTGTCCGCAAAAGATTTAAGGCATCCATTAGTAGAGCATATAAATACCGAAGAAGTTTATACCCCTAACGATGTTACTTTGGGTAAAGAACATACCGGCATGTTAGTATTTGGAACAAATGCCGTTGGTAAAACCACATTGATTAGAGCTATCGGTTGTAATATTATTATGGCCCAAGCAGGAATGTTTGTCCCCTCTACTGAATTTATTTATTATCCTTATAAAACATTGTTCACAAGAATTTTAGGGAATGATAATTTATTTAAAAATTTGAGTTCTTATGCTGTTGAATGTACTGAAATGGAATTAATTGTTAATAATTGTAATGAAAATTCTTTAATATTGGGCGACGAATTATGTAATGGAACAGAAATAGGTTCTGCTTATAGTATTATGTCCCAAAGTTTAATTTGGTTTAATAAAACACAATCGTCTCATATTTTCGCAACACATTATCACGATATAACCAAAATACAAGAAGTTTCTTCTATCAAAGAATTGTATATATGTCATATGGCTATTCAAAATCATAACGGCATTATTATGTATGATAGAAAAATAAAAGAAGGTCCTGGAAATAATAGTTACGGATTAGAAGTTCTAAAATCATTTAATTTCCCAGATGAATTTGTAAAAGGCGCTTTTAAAATTAGAAATAAGTTGGAAGGTAAAAACAAATTAAGTTTAACAAAAAAGAAAACCAAATATAACTCTAAAAAATTAAAAGGTGATTGTGAATTTTGTAAAAAAAAAGGCGTTGATGTCCATCATTTAACTCCTCAAGAATTCGCCGATAAACAAGGGTTTATAAAATTTTTTAATAAAAATCACGCCGCAAATTTAGCTAACGTTTGTAAAGGTTGCCATATAATGTTTACAAAACAGGGTATAATTCATAAAAGAAAAAAAACCATTGGTGGCGAAAAGGTTTATACTTTAGTTGAAACTTAATCTTTATATAATATAAGTATGGGTAAATCAAAAAGAAAATATAGAAAAAATAATAAAAGAACGCGTAAAAAAAGAGGTGGATTAAAACCTCAAAAAAATAATTTGTATAATTTTACCAAAAATCCGGAGGTGATACAACAAGAATGTATCCATCACTTAGACCGAACTAATCCACAATATAATAAAGAACCTACTTGGATTCAATATTTGGACTATGCAAATAAAGGACAACGGTCAACTCCAGTAGAAAGGATAGCTGAACGCAAAAAATGGTGCGGTAATAATAAAAAGAAAACAACCCGAGCAAATGGATATTGTCACTCCCCGAGTGGTTCCGCTGAAGTTAAAATATCTAAGGATATACTTCATAGATGCTTACCCGAGAAAAAGAGTAAAAAATACAAAAATAAAAAAACTTGTAGAATACATTTAAGGCCAGAGGATTACTATCATTGTACTAAAACTTGTGGTAGGCCAGTAAAAAATGATAGAAATATAAGCACTGAGCTGTATAAGCAAAAATTAACTGAAAAGAAATTAGAATGTAACGATGCGAAAGTATTTATCGGTAATAAATTTTATTCTCTTCCAGAATCATTGAAAGCAATAAAAAAATACGACAAAGAAGTTAAGGAAAGAAAGGAAAAGGAAATAAAGGAAAAGAAAATGAAAAAGAAAGCATTAGCAAAAGCAAAAGCGGCAGCAGCAAAAGCTAAAGTAGAAGCAGCCCGTTTAAAAGAAGAACAAGACGCAGCAGCCAAGAAAGCAAGAGAAACAGCATTCGCAAAAGAAAAAAAAAGAGTCGATGATGCTAAAATGAAATGTGTCCGTGATATGGAGATAAATTTGGAAAAAAAATTTAGTGAAATAGAAAAAGCAATTTTAACACATGAAAATAAAAAATATGATACCATTCATGAGTTATTTCATCAAAATTGGTCAGACATATTTTCTCACGAAGGTGTTGTACTTGTAGAAGAAAAACTTAGAATGTTAAATGGTTTAAACCATGAGGTATCTGAGGCATTAGACGAATGTTTTGATGAAATATCTGAAACTGAAGATTTTGGCGAAGAAGCAGATAAGAAATTTGAAACAACTTTTAAAAATTATAAAACACAAATTGAAACAATGTATGTCGATATCGTAAAGGTTAAAATGGAATTATTTAAACAAGACCAAGAATTGTATGATATATATACGCCAACGGATTTAAAAAATGGAATACCTTTCGCACAAATTGGCGATGATGTCCCAACAAAATGTCGTGAAAAAAAACTATGCGATGATAAAAGGAAAAAATTAATAAAGGATAAGAAAAATTTATCAAAAACCCCCGAATTTTGTATAGGTAATGTTGTCCGGGGTGGTATTTATCCAAAAAGTTCATTTGATTATACTGGGGTTGTTATTGGAAACGCAATAGAAAAAGGTGTAACCGATCGATATTTGAAAGAAAGTGGTATAAGAGGCATGAGTAAATATCCGGGACCTTTATATCCTGTTGTATATCACTCACCATATTATAATAATGGTTCGTGGCCTTTTTATGGTCTTATGTATGGCGTTCATAGACCAAAAAAAAGCGAAACCGAAGGGTTTAAGACTTGGTATTATAAAATGTTAAAAAGACATGGGGATACAACATTAGGTAAATATCCTAAAAAAACATTACAAGCGATGATAAAGGGGGTTATCACACAAAAAGGTAAAAAAAACTTGGGAAAGAATCCACAATTAGTTCCTAAGCCATTTATTAGGTATTTACCGTGCAAACAGACCGCAAAATCCCAAGCAGCATATAATAATTCAAGACCAACATGTACCGGTGCTTTAGCTTGTAAAAAACCAAGATATCAGAGAAATAAAACTTTATGTATAAATAATCCTAGTTGTAAATATATTGGAACAAAAGGGGGAAGGAGAAAAAGAAAAAGAACAAGAAGAAAAAAGAATAAAAAAAGACGATGTACAAAGAAAAAGCGTTAATTATTAAATTAATTATATTAATAATTAATATATGAGTAGAGTTGCAAACGATTTAAAGAATTTAGGACCCGACACATCCAGCGTATTTTCTTATTTGAAAAAAAATGGCGAGTCGATATATGTATTTGTTTGGGCTTTGTGTATAACAATAATACTATTAAATTTTTTCAATGTAGATATGACTGATCATGGAAAAAAACCTGTTTTTAAAAACGTGGCCGTATTTGAACAATTTAAAACCGCTTGTAAAAATCCAGAAAAAAACTGCCCGAAAAAAGTTGGTAAAGATAGTTGCGTTTATAATGAATGTTGTGTATGGGCTAAAAGTAAAAATGGTGCTACGTGTATTCAAGGAGATAAAGATGGCCCTGAAAAAGATAATGATTCAAAAGGTAGTAAATACGATGAGTATTGGTATTTAAAAAAAAGACATAAAATAAATTAAAAATAAAATTGATTAAAAAGAATAATCCTATTGTATATAAATATGATTATCCCAATAAAATGCTTTACATGTGGTAATGTTCTTGCCGATAAATACGCTTACTTTAAAAAAGAAGTTTCATTCGAAAAAACTAAAAACGGCGAAGATGTAAATAAAGTTATATATTTAACAGAAGACAATATTCGTAAAACAATTGAAGGTAAGGTGATGGATGATTTAGGATTAACAAAAATGTGTTGCAGGAGACATTTCTTAACACATGTAGATATTGTTGGATAAAATAAATATCTAATTAATTAATATAATGGCGAAAACAAGAGTAGCAACAAGAGGTTTAAAAAAAAGGAGAGTTTATAGATCCCGCGTTAAAAAATCCAGTTGTCGCGGTAAAAGAGGTAGAACTTGCAACAAATCAAAAGGCTGTAAATATACGCGTGGTAAAAAAAGAAAATATTGTCGTAAAAAGAAAAACCGTAAATTAACTATGAGAGGTGGAAGAAGAAGAAAAAGAACCCGTAAGCGTAGAAGGCGTAAAAGACAAAGAGGTGGGGGTGGATGCCCGTATGAAAAAAATATGGGTGAATATTTCACTTTAAGACCTTACAATAATTTATCTGGAGGAGACCCGGCGCGTTCTTTGATAAATTCCAATTCTAATAATAAGGTTCCTATCCCATATAAAACCAGCGGAGGAGGTAAAAGAAAAAGAAGGTTACAAAAAGGTGGTTCAGCTTTCCAAAAAACTGGTTTAGGGGATTTAGGACAATTATATTATAGTGTAGGAAATGGGATTAGTAATTTCGGAAATACTTGGAGAGGTAAAGCAGCATCGATAGGTGGTAATGTTATGGACCAACCAGAATTACTGAAACCAAATGATTATAGACACGCCATCCCAGATGTTAAGGGTCATCATAAAGCTGGTGTTGTCGAGGCAGCGGGTAAAGGTTCTTCAGCATAAATATTTAATTAATTAATTTTTTTATATAATTAATTAATATAAATGAAAAATATTTATAATGAGTGTTTAAAAACATTTAAATCGTTATGTACGCCTGCTCAATTGTATTTTGTTTTATCTACATTGAGTTTTTTATTGATTTTATTGCAAAATTGTAGTGATGGTAGTTCTTACAAAATTGGAACAATGAAAGTTAAACCAGAATGCCACAACGTCATATTTTTTATGTTTAAAGCGGCATATATTTTAGGATTTACTTATTTATTAAATTGGTTCTGTGGTAAAAAACTTAAAACCATATCGTGGGTTATTGTATTATTGCCATTTATCGCCATGTTTTTAATATTGGGGGTCACGATGATTAGTATTATGAGTTCTAATAAAGAGGGTTTCAAAGAAGGTAAAGATGATGAAGAAGCAGATGACCAGGGAGATGAAGACGATGAAGATAATGATGACGATGATGATAACGATGAAGATGAAGATGATGATGATGATGTTTAATTGAATAATAATTAATTTGAATTAAATAATTATTATTTATAATTAATATAATGGAAAATAACGATTTTATTTGGAAAACAATAAATACAATGTTTAACGATAATAAGAATTTTTTAGTGAAACATCATTTAGAATCTTATAACGATTTTTTTAAAACTGGTTTGAAAAATGTATTAAAAGATAAAAATCCATTAAAATTCTTCAAGGAAAAAATGGAAAACGAGAAATTTAAATATCAATTTGATATGTATTTTGGTGGTAAAAATGTTGATAAAATTTATTATGGGAAACCTGTGATTTATGATAGAAATAATTCCGAAGAAAGGGAACATTATATGTACCCGAATGAAGCTCGTTTAAGAAATATGACTTATGGTTTTACAATACATTATGATGTTGTTATTGATTATACTATATATTTAGAAAACGAAAGTGAACCACATAAAGAAACATATACGATAGAAAAAGTTTATTTGGGTAAATTCCCAATAATGATTAATTCTGATTATTGTTTGCTTAAAGGGTTAGATAATGAAGTTAAATTTAATTTGGGCGAGTGTAGAAATGAAAACGGGGGATATTTTATAATAGACGGGAAAGAAAAATCTATAATGTGTCAAGAAGGTCGTGCTGACAATATGCTTTATATTAAAGAGCATAAACCTGACGACCTTTATAGTCATTCGGCGGAAATAAAATCAGTCAGTGAAGATGCTTCGAAGCCAAATAGAACATTATCCGTAAGAATTGTTAATGAAACACCTTCTAAAAAAAATGGGCATATAGTAGTTAATATTCCTCAAGTGAGAGCTCCCATTCCTTTATTTATATTAATGAGAGCACTCGGTATAATATCTGATAAAGATATTATCCAAACCTGTTTGCTGGAAGAAATAGGAACCGAAAAAATAGTTAAAAAAGAGTCTTATATTGAACTATTTAGACCATCTATCCACGATGCTGGATATGTTTTCAATCAATTCTCTGCTCTAAAATATATAAAAGAATTATTAAAATATAAATCAGATTCAAATGTTTTACAAATATTAATGTTATATTTTTTACCGCATATAGGTGAGTTGAATTTAAAACATAAAGCGTATTATTTGGGATATATGGTAAAAAGATTGTTAGATGTATATACTGGTAATCAAAAACCTACAGACAGGGATTCATATAGTTATAAAAGAATTGAAACGCCTGGGGTGTTATTATATAAACTATTTCAAGAGTATTATAACAAACAATATTCGCATATTTATAGAATAATGGATAAAGAGTTTTTTTATAAAGGTAGTCGCTCAGGAGCCAATATTTATAATGAAAAAAATTTTAAAAATTTAATACAAAGTAATGAAAAAATGATATTTGTGGGTGATGGAAAACATACCAGTCGTATTGTAGAACAAGGATTTAGAAGAGCTTTTAAAGGTGATTGGGGTTCCGATATTCATACTAAAAGAGCAGGAATAGTTCAAGACCTCGACAGATTATCCTTTTTCGCATCTCTATGCCAATTGCGTAAAACTAATTTACATATCTCTGCCGATGGTGCAAAAATAAGAGGACCACGATTTATTAATTCAACACAATATGGTTTGATTTGCCCTATTAATTCCCCTTCTGGTGGTAATACCGGATTACATAAACATTTATCCACGTCTACCTATATTACCAGAGGTGTAAGTTCAACTCCCTTTTTTAATTATATAAGAAATATCTCAAAAATAGATGAAGATAGTAAAAATTATATTAATATAAAATTAATTGAAGAATGTTCTTTATCCCAATTCACATATTTCACCAAAATTTTCATTAATGGGTGTTGGTTTGCGTTAACCGATATGCCTAATTTATTATGTGAATTGATGCGCTCCCATAAAAGAAATAATATTATAGACCCATTTGTTAGTATTCATTTTAATATTAAATTAAACGAAATATTAATTAGCACAGATGCTGGGAGACCTTGCAGACCTTTGTTTTATAAAATGTTAGATGGAAAATGGAGTCAGAAAAGAGAGTTTAAAGATAATATTAATTGGTTTAATTATACTAAAGGCTTCAAAAATAAAGAAAATGAATTATTTAAAACGCAACGCAAAAGAAAAGATTTGGTGAATAACGGTTCTATAGTTGAATTTATTGATACAATGGAAGGTGAGGGTATGTTATTGGGACATTCGGGTAAAAATATAGAATCTTTTGATAGTAATGTTACCCATATGGAAATACATCCGTCACTAATATTAGGCATAATGGCCAACCAAATTATATTTCCAGAACATAACCCTTACCCCCGTAATGCGTTTGCGTGTAGTCAAGCAAAACAAGGAGTTAGTGTATTCCATTCTAATTATAGAAATAGAGTTGATAAAACCGCGTTATTTTTGAATTATGGTCAAAACCCTTTAACCAAAAGTAGATATTTAAAACACGCTTGCAATGATAATGTTCCTTATGGTGAAAACGCTATAGTAGCCATCATGTGTTATACGGGATTTAATGTTGAGGATGCTATTATTTTAAATCAAGGTGCTATTGATAGGGGTTTATTCAATACTACTAAATTTGCTGTTTATGAAACATTTGAAGAATCTATTATGGTTGGTGGTGGGGAAAAAAATAGTAAAATAATGAATGTTTATGACCCAGCAAACAATGTTACTAATTTTAAATCTGGCTATGATTATTCAAAGTTAGATAGTAATGGATTGATAAGAGAAGGAGAAATTATAAACGAAAAAACTATACTTATTGGGAAAGCTACATTACCTATGAATGCTGAAGATGAAAAAAAAGATGATTCAGTAAAACCTAAAAAAGGAGAAACAGGCATTATAGACAAAGCATTTATTACGGAGAGTAAATCGGGAACAAGAATAGCAAAAATCAGAATACGTAGTATTAGACAGCCCGCAATTGGAGATAAATTTTGTTCCAGGGCAGGCCAGAAGGGAACGGTTGGTATAATTTTACCAGAAATCGATATGCCTACAAGTTCTACTGGTTTAAAACCAGATATTATCGTAAATCCTCATGCTATGCCGTCAAGAATGACCATTGGTCATATTGTAGAAGCTATCACAAGTAAACTTGGCGCTACATATGGGGGATATGGTGATTGTACAGCATTCACAAATAAAGGCCCCCAACAAGAAATATATGGTAAATATTTATTAGATGCCGGTATGGAAAAATATGGACAAGAAATTTTATATAATGGTATGACGGGTGAACAACTTGAAACAGAAATTTATATTGGTCCAACGTATTATTTAAGACTTAAACACATGCCGAAAGATAAGATCAATTATAGAGCAAGAGGTCCAAGAGACCAATTAACACGTCAAACTGTGGCTGGAAGAGCAAACGATGGTGGTTTAAGGTTAGGGGAGATGGACCGCGACTGTGTTGTTGCTCACGGACTTTCACATTTTGTATTTGAAACCTTAATGAAAAGAGGTGACGAATTTCAAGTTGCTATATGTAACCAAACTGGTTGTATAGCCGCTTATAATCCGGATAAAAATATCTTTTTATCTCCATTCGCCGATGGACCTATTAAATTTGAAACTAATTTACAAAAAACATTAAATGTGGTAAATATCAATAAATTGGGAAGAGAATTTAGTATAGTGAAAATACCATATGCTTTTAAATTATTGATGCAAGAATTACAAGGAATGAATGTTCAAATGAGAATTATTACTGAAGATAATATAGATCAATTACATTCATTGGCGAATGGTGGTGGTAAAGAAATTAAAAAACTAACTCATAATAACAAAGCGGATTATAAAAGTGTTAAACGAGATACGGAAAATACTCAACGCATGAATAATAGTAAAATAGACCGAAAAGAATTTTTGAATACGCAAGCAATAGTAGAAGAATCAAATGTTCCTCAAATTATTTCAGGATGGGAAGTTCCTTCAAGTGATTATGCTAATACTATTCCTGGACAGCCTATTAATATGGGAATGGGAATGGGAATGGGAATGGGAATGAATACGGGTTTTAATGATGGCGAATGGGACGAACCACAACAATATAATCCTTATGCTGTTAATCAAACTACAACAATTGGTGATGGATGGAATCAAGGTCTTATAAATAAGACAGAAGAAAAGGCAATTACTACTCAAGTTCCTACCGTTATGCCCCCTAAATTACATGATAAAGTGATATTTAATGGTAATGAAGAAGGACATATATTTAAAATAGATGATGAAGATGATAAGGATGCCGCTTTATATAATATTAGAAGAGCTGATGGGTCTGAGGCGTTTATATTTTTAGACGATATGACAACATGGGAATTCGACCCAAATTACGTACCTGATGAAGGTGGTTCAGATAGCGAAGAAGAATACGAAGAAAAACCACCATTGGTTATCGATAAAGACGGTGAAGAAATCAAATTGGGTTTAAATTTATTAAATGTTGAAGAAGATAAAGAAAAAGAAGGAGAGAAAGATGAAAAAAATACTGGTGATAAAAAAAGCGTTAAAATGGATTTATAAAGTATCGTTTAATCAATATCAACATTAATAAAATAAAATTGATTTAAATATTTATTATGTGAGATATATAATATAATGAGCGCAAAAACTAATAGTAGCACAATTTCAAACATATATAAATCCAGAAATATCATATTGGAGCAGCTAAAAAATAGAGGGTATGATATTAGCGACCATGAAGATAGAAGCATAGTAGAATTACAAGCACAATATAATGCTAAGCCTCCACAACTTGATATGTTATTGTCTTCCAATGACCCCAATTCAAATAAAAAATGCTTTGTAAAATATCATTTAGTTGGAAAAATACGACCTTCTCAAGTATATGAATATATTGATGATGTATTTAATATTGATGATATATTAACAAAGGAAGATGATTTTATAATTGTAGTCAAAGACAATCCAAATGATACGCTTATTAAATTAATGCAAGATATTTGGAATAATGATAAAATTTACTTTTCAATATATAATTTGCATAATTATTTATATAATATCATTGAACATGAATGTGTCCCTCAGCACACTCAGTTAAACGAAGAAGAAATTATTGAAATAAAGGAAAAATATAATATTATGGCGGATTCACAATGGCCAGAAATATCACGATTTGATCCCGTTGCTCAGGCGATTGGTCTAAGACCAAAAAACGTATGTGAAATTATAAGGCCCAGTGAAACAGCAATAACGGCAAAATATTATAGGATGTGTATTTAATATTAATTATAACATAATTAATAATGTTAATAATTAATATATATGGTAGTCGATAAAGATTGCAATCAACAATTTCCCAATAGATCTGAAATTGTAATTGACCAAAAATTATATGATGAATATTGTATGAAAGATAAATCATGTGCTACTTGGAAACCTGTTAATGATGCTGGTGAAAATGTGCCGTGGCCCTCTGAATGCACACCAGACACATATAAAAAAATGCCTCTAATAACAAGAGGGAGTTTGTGTAAAGATATTAGGAAAAAATTTAAAGGTCTATCGGGGCTCCGCAATGATTTAGACGGTTATAAATCGCTTTTTAAAGATATATCCGATAATTTTGTTGATAAGTATAGTGATTGGATTAGAGATAGGACAAAACAAGCTGAAGACGCATATAAGGACTATGAAAGTGATTGGGGTCAATTAAAAATGAAAATGGCATCAAGGAATACAGAAGTAAATAAGATGATGGGTAAATATAAAACAAGAATAACAGGTATAACGAGTATGGTGGATAGAGATATGGCGGAACATGATGAATTAACAAAAAAAATTAATAAAACAAAGAAAACACGTATGCGCATCGGTTCTGAATTATCAAAAAAAGATAATTATAACAAAACATCAGGACACATAGTAGAAACAATTTATTATAGTACGGCTATAGTTATAATGTGTATTTTTTTAAAAAAATTAAATTAATATATTAATTATTATCAAATTAATATATCATAAATTATATATATATGCAAGATATGGAAAGTTTAAAACAAGGAATTTTTTTTAGTGTGAAAAAGACTGGTTATCAAACAACACATCCAGAGGTTTTAAAATACAATATGACGGCCAATAAAGTACAAAAAAATATTATAGAGGGGTTTCGTGAAGGAAATACGGATAAAATAGAATGGAAAATCTTTTCTAATCAAAGGATTTCTTATTATAAAGGTAACAACAAAGGTGATTTCGCAGAAGGCGAGGGTAAATTTATGGATGGTTCTTTAGACGCTATAAAAAAACATATACAGGATCACGCTTCAAGCGGTGATTATTTAGGATTTGAATATATTAAAAAAAGAAATCGGGCTTACTTTATGAAAAAAGATACTGGTGATTTACCTAAAAATAGAGGTAAAATCCCTACACTCGAACACAAAAACGGCGTTGAAACATATTTGGTATTAAATAATGGTATGCCTGAAGCGGCCGAACAGAGTATTTTGGGCGATGATGAAATTTCAAAATTAAACGCACAAGAAAAAATTAAATTCTCAAATTTAGAAAATAAGTTTAATGGGGAATTAAATAAGTATAAGACAAATATGAAAGCTGTTTTGGATGCTGCTGCTGATACTAAGAATGCCGAAAGAACTGACTTGAAGAATAAACTTGTTAAAACAGAAGCTGGTGTATTATGGTATATAACAGGACACGGCGTTAAAAGAAAGGCATATGGAAATGACCCAAAAAACCACCAAGAACGCGGGGAAGGTTGTAAAAATGAAAACCCACCAACAGTTACAGCATCACAAATTGATAATTTACCCACAGGAAGACCAATGGCGGGAAAAGAAAAATGTCAAACACTTGGATTTAATGCGCAACAAAAAAACACCCCCGGACAAACATATTGGATAGATAAATTTGGGGCGTCTCATAAATATAGTAGTTGGGGTGGCGTTATGGGTAAGCCCGGTAGACATTCATCATGTCCGGGTCATATTAGAAAAGTTGATAAAACAGAAATGGACATATATTTAAGAAATGATAGAAAGGGAAATGATTATGGTCCCGATGACGCGTGTTTAATTTCAAGCGCTTTACAAGGTGATGATGGTAAAGCAGCACAAGGAAATAATAGAAATTTGATAAGACATTTAACAGACATGCAAACAGAAGTAAAAAAAATGACTGGAAGTGAAACTTCGGCTCATATAGATCTTTTGGATACTGAAAAGTCTAAAGAACGTAAAGCACTTGTAGATACATTAACCAGACTTAAACGAGAACGTGTAAAAATTAAAAAATTAAGACAAGAAGTAGATGCGGCTGATTATAATTTGAAAGATAAAAGAGTAAGAGCAGATGGGATTCAAATGAAATATATTGCCTGGAGTTTAGCAGGCGTTACTTTAATAAGTATGGCTGTGAAACTATTGAATAAATAATATTAATTATGTGAAATATAATTACGTAATTAATTAGTAAAATGAATATATTAGAATAATTAATATCTTAATAATTAATATATAATGGGATTTGATGAGGTGTTAAATATGTTTTTACCAAAAAAAGGGTTATCAATGGAGGAAATTAAAAAATATTTACGAAAACCACAAACGGTTGATTCGAGATCACACTTAATGCAGGGTGTTAGACTTGGTAAAATTAGAGAGAATTTTAGTGATAATAATAAAAAATTTAGGACAATGCATAATAAAGAAGAGCAAGTTTTAAAAGACATATCTGATAATTATTATAAAATTGTGGGTGATTATGCAAGAGCTTACCAAGATTACTTGACTACACACGCTGATTTAAGTGCTTCTGTTGATGAATGTATGAAAGACTGCATGGAAACACATAATAATAAAGTGGATAATTGGGCAAATAAATCAAAAGCTTGTATTGCTGGATGTAAATTAAAAGGTGTTCAGGTCTTAAAATGTAAAAACACATACAAAGGTTTGCAAGGAGATACGGCGAAGAAATGCAAAGACCTTGTAAAGGAACATTGTGATGCTGGAAGTATCCATCCAGGCAAATCAAGAACTTTTGTAAAAAATCCTGATAATGCGGACGATTATGATACAACTCTTGCTGATGGTTGTTGTGAATGTGGTGGAGGAGGCGGTGGAAAACCCACTGCTTATGTTAATGGGACTGTTACCAGAAATTGTAATGACGTTGCTACCGCGATGGGTGATACTGAAATGAAAGGTTTTTGTAAGAGTGCTGGAGACGGAACATCATTAACGATAGATGGTAGAACAATTTCATTTTCGGCCACCAAGAATGCTAATTTTGTAAATGAATATGCAAAAGTAAAAGGAACGAATGATGCGGCAATGAGCGAAGTTAATAAATTAAAAAAGAAAATCAATGTATTAACAACTACAAGAGATAAATTAAGGGGGTCTATAGCAGGAGAAGAAGATACGTTGGATCAAAATTTGAAAGAGTTTGAAGAAAAATATGCGAAATTACAAATGTACGGTGACGGTGGTAAAGATTGGACATCCATGGCTCAATATACTACTACTATTAATAAAAAGTCTTCAGAAGAATTAAAATTTTATATGTGGAGTGTTTTAGCAATTGTATTGATAATTACCGTTATTTCTAATTTCAAAAAGAAAGCCGCATAATTAATTATCTATTATTATAATTAATTATCTAATAAATAATATATATATGGCAGGAGAATCATCAGCATCAGGAGCAGATCAAAATTCATATAATAAAAATGTTAGACCAGCGGCTTTAGCCGAAAGACACAAGCAAACTATTGCGGAAATAGAAAAATTACAAGAAGTTGAAAGATTTTTATTTCAAAATTTACAATCAATAAGTAATAATCAACCAGACGCGGCAGCACAAAGAGCAGAAATACGAAAAAAAATAGAAAAATTGGTAGAATTCAGACGCGAATTAATGAATAAAATGAAAGGTATGTACACAGCAGCGCAAACAGAAGTTTCACAAAGAAGATATGACTTGGCTGACCAAATAGCTGTGGGTAAAACCATGCAAGACGAGTTAACCAATACTCAAGCACAATTAGATGCATTAGAACAAGAAAAAAGAAACAAAATAAGACTTGTAAAAGTTGGCGAATATGAATACGCGAGATATTCTGAATTTAGAGGTATTATAAAAGTTATTGTATATGGATGTTTCATTGCTTTATTAATATCATTTTTGATGAAACAGCCGTGGTTCCCTGCAACATTAGGTGTCGCTGGACTTGGTATAACAACCGCTTGGGTAGTAATAACAATCATTTCTCGTATGTTTGATAATTTTAGAAGAGATTCTCAAGATTATGCAAGATTTGTTCAAACCGATGGACAACATTATAAAAATGAGATTGCTGAGGGATCAAAAGGTCCAGGACAGGGAAGTGGTCTCGCTGCTATGTTGGGTTTGGGGTGTCCTAACCCTAATTATAATAAAGATGCTTTTACAATGATGGGTATAAGACCACATGAATCAAAAAAAGAAAATTTTAGTTATTTGCAATAAATTAATTATATCTATAATTAATATATATTAATATGACGAAAACATACGAAGAAGAAGTTTGTGCATCAGGTGCTTGTTCTAAACATAGGAGTTGTAAAGCATCAATGACTGAATCAGAAAAAGCCAAATGCGACGAAGAAGTACGTCTTTATAATGAATATGATAGAAAAAAAGCGATAAAAGTTAATATGGACTCAGAAATTAAAACCGCAAAAGAAGCTTGGTATAAAGCCGCTTTCAATGACCTAACGCGATACGATGCGGACGCAAAAAGAGAAGGCGCGGTGAGAGGAAAAGATATTGTGAAAGAATGGAAACTTGAGTTTGACCTGATATATAATTCTATTGAAAATACATCAAATCTTTTTAAATCCTTTGAATCTTATTGTCCTACTGCTGAAAATTTGGATATCAAATTATTATCACTCATTAAAGGTGACCATCTTGAATCAAAAAACCTTATTAAAAAATCTCATATTGATGAAAGAATGGCTACCTTCTATAATAATAGTGATTATTACAACGATATATTATATTATATCAAATGGGTTTACTGGGTATTATTTATATTTTGCTTCGTTATGTTAGTCATGTCCGGACAATGGCGAAATGTTAAAACCTATGTATTCTTTATAGTTCTTGCCGCTTTCCCAACCTTATTATTACAAAGAAGTATTACTTGGGCAAATTCAAATATTAGTCATACAAAAATAAACACCTTATATTTTATATTTTTAATTATGGGTGGTTTAATGGTATCAATGTTGTATTATTCAGGAAATTTAGCAATGCCTACAGAAAAAATTATACCGCCTACTCAACCATAATAATAAATAATGTACACTATTAATATATGAATCATTTATTATTATGTATAATATGTGCTTTCTTATGGTCAATTAGTATTACTATAGAAAAATATTACCTATTAACAAAATATAAATCGTATCAATTGCTGTTTTTAAGACCCATCTTCTTTGCTATTGTATCATCTATATTAGTCTTATCATTGGATAAAAATTTTTCATTTCTAAAAAAAATAGATAAAATAGATATTTTATATGTAGCATTGGGGGTATGTGTTAATGCATTTACCTTAGTAATATTCTTTCATTTACTTAAAAATAATCATACTTTTGAAACCCTTTCTATAACACACCCTTTATTTATTTGTTTTTCTGTATTAATTTCTTATTTATTTTATAATGAAAAAATGAATTTGAAACAATTAATAGGATTTATTATGGTTATGGTTGGTGTTATATTGGTTGGTTATAAAAAATAATTATTATTATTTTAGTTATAATAATTATTCATCGTCATTCATCCAATCTGCTTTTT
>TARA_B110000003_G_scaffold85816_1_pt1 | contig 33128 bp, 30 predicted proteins | sample TARA_B110000003 | Tara Oceans TARA_B110000003 (sample SAMEA4396424) | marine metagenome | biome: Westerlies Biome; feature: [SRF] surface water layer (ENVO:00010504); material: water (ENVO:00002006), including particulate matter (ENVO:01000060) such as... | depth 5 m
TATACCCTGACTTTTTCTACTATTTTCTTAAATGTCTCAGGGTCTGAAAATGCTACACCTGCTAGAGATTTCCTATCTAGTTTAATATTAGCACTATTGAGTTGATGGATAAATCTACTATAGGAGAGCTCTAAAGGGATTAATGCTGCAGAAATTCTAGAAATCCATAAAGAGCGAAAAGTTCTTTTCTTATTTCTTCTATCCCTAAAAGCATACTGCAAGGCTTTAACATTAGACTGCTTGGCAGTTTTAAATAACCTACTTCTAGCGCCATAATGGCCTTTAGTAGCCTTTAATACTTTCTTATGTTTCGCTCTTGCGGTTAATGATTTCGTTACTCTTGGCATGATTCTTAGGTATTATATAAAAGTTTCTGTGCTATTTTTTTCGTTTCATCTGACATTTTAATCATTCCTCGATTATGACGTTTTCGCTTAGTCGTTTGCTTAGTCAGGATATGCGCTCTACTTGCACTGCGTCTCTTCAAGCCGCTGCCGGTAGGTTTAAAACGCTTCTTAGCGCTTGAATGTGTTTTTAATTTATAGCCCATAATAATTTAATTATTTTTTTCTAATCTGAGAGAGAACCATTAATAACTGTCTTCCCTCTAGAGATGGCTCTTGATCAACTTGAGCTATATCTTGAAGGTCGTCTCTCAATCTGTTTAAAAGTTCAAGGCCTAAATTGCTATTTAGTATCTCTCTTCCTCTAAATCGAACGCTGATTTTAGTCTTATCTCCATCATTAATAAAGCTTTTTATCTTTTTTAATTTAATATTGTAATCACCTATATCTGTTGTTGGTCTAAATTTAATTTCCTTGAGTGATTGCTTCTTTGGTTTTTTTGTTCCAACAGTACTTTTTTTCTTTTCAAATTGAAATTTTCCAAAATCAAGCAGCTTGCAGACAACTGGATTAGCATCGGATGGAGATACCTGAACAAGATCTAGAGATTTTTTTTGAGCCGAGCTTAATGCTTCATCGATAGGCATCATTCCAAGCTTTTCACCATTATCGCTAATTAACATAACCTCTTTAGCATAGATTTTATTATTAATAGGTGTTGTATTTTTTTTATTCGCAGCGATAGTATGAGGTCCTAAAAGGTTAAAGAAGAGTTAAACAAAGTAAGATTGCTTTAATAACAGGGAACTGAAATCATTTTTCATTGGTGGAGATTTTAAAGCATTATTCATAAAAAGAAAACTGCTAAGGCTGAAGCAGCGTTTCTTTCCAAGCACCTTCTTCCATTGAAAAAACATGTCTTTTGTTTAGTCTATTTTCATTACCTTCCCAAAATTCAAAATAATAAGGCACAAAAGAGTATCCTCCCCAGTATTCTGGTCTCTTAGATTGTGAATCCATTGAAGTTAATGTTGTTTGAAAATTCTCTTTGACTAGCTCGAAAGAGTCAATTGGTTTGGACTGAGAAGAGCTAATTGCTAGTGCATTTTTTTCTTTTGATCGGTTTTGAAAATGAGAGTCTGAAAATTCTTTAGAAGTTTTTTGAATTCTTGCTTTAAGCCTGATTTGTGTATTTATTGCTCCCCAATAAATTAGAACTGAAATTTGATCGTGTGATTGAAATTGAATTGCTTTAGGAGATAAATAATTTGAAAAAAATATCCACTCATTACCATTAATGTACTTTAAATTAACAAACCGAGAATCGACTTCATTCTCATTCTCATTAAATGAAGAAATGGCAATTGCTTCAATAGATTTCTGGCCAGAAACCTGAGCTGCTAAATAGTAGCGATCAAGCATTTGATATGGGAAATCAGAGCTCATATTGCTAATGTCTATCATGCATCTGTGGTAAATAAATCTCTTGAAAAAATTTTATGATGAACATCTTTCAGCTCATCGCTTAATCTATTGGCGATAATCATATCAGAGCTCTCAACGAAGTCTTTAAAACTACTTATTACAGATATGCCTTCATACAAATCTTGATTAATCGTGGGCTCATAAATAACAAGATGAGAGCCGCTGTTTCTAAGGGCATCAATCAAAAATAAGACAGCAGATTCTCTAAAATTAGTTGAGCCATCTTTCATTACTAGTCGATAAATCCCCAGAGTATTGACATTCATTTCTGTAATTTTTTTCAATAATAGCGCTTTTCTTTGGTTGTTTGATTCAACCGTTGCTGTTATGAGCCTCTGCGGGATATCTTCAAAATGTGCTAATAATTGCTTTGTGTCCTTTGGCAAACAATAGCCCCCATAACCAAAAGAAGGATTATTGTAGTAATCTCCAACCCTTGGATCAAGAGAAACACCTTTAATCACATTGAGTGAGTTCAGATCATTCTCCATTGCAAAGCTATCAAGTTCATTAAAGAATGCCACTCTCATAGCTAGAAATGTATTTGAAAATAATTTTACAGACTCGGCTTCTGCTGAACTCATAAATATAATAGGAAAATCTTTATCGATTGCGGCATCTTGCATCATCTTTGCAAACGATGCATTTAAAGTATTATTATGCCCTCCAACTATTAATCGGGAAGGATGCAAGTTGTCATAAAGAGCATTGCCTTCTCTTAAAAATTCTGGAGAGAAAATAATTCTCTCGGTTTTATACTTCAAAGATTGAGATTCTGTAAATCCAATCCGCACTGTTGATTTAATAATAATTAATGAGTCCTTATTACTGTAATGAAGAGAATCTTTAATCGAATGTTCAACAGATGAGGTGTCGAACTGATTTGTTGATTCGTCAAAGTTTGTAGGAGTTGCTATAAAAATAAAATTAGAATTTGTGAGCGCCTCCTCTGGGTCAGTTGTTGCAGATAGTGTTAAATTATTTTGAAGTAGGGCTTTTGTAATATCTGGATCATCAATTGTTGATTGCATAGCATTAATTTTTTTAACTTTTACATCATCCAGATCTAGAACTACGAGATGATTAGTTTTTGCTAATAAAGCAGCTAAAGACATTCCAACAAATCCCGCTCCTATAATAGTAACTTTAATCCCAGACATTACGCAGGATCCCTGTATTGCTTGATAGCAGTTACAAAGAATCTCTCCAATTTATTCATCAGCATGCTTCTATCAAATTCTTTTTTTGAATATTTAATCCCATTTTGGCCGAGCATATAACTCTGAGGCTTTGTAAATTGTGACATTTTCTTTGCGGCAGCAGCCAAGCCAATAGAGTCAGACGCTCCGCAGCACAAGCCTGAATTAGATTCTTCAATGATTTTAGCGCCCTCTCCATCTAACATTCCAAGTATAGGTATTCCAGTCATTAAATAGGTTTGTAATTTTGCTGGAATTGTCATACTAAAAACAGGATCTTTTTTAAGAGAGACCAATAATGCACCAGCATGAGCAAAAAAAGATGGCATTCTTTCTAAAGGAAATCTACCAAGCAGCAAAAAATTTTTCTCTAATTTTAATCTCTTCACTTCCGATTGCAACCATTCAAACCTTCTCCCATCCCCTACTATTATCCACTTAATATGTTTCTCATCCCTTAAAATAGTCGCAGCACTTAAAATAGATGGCATATCTTGGGCATCTGCAATATTTCCCGCAAATAGAATATTAAAATTTTTCTCATCTCTTTTAATTTCAGGGGCAAAATCTATGCGTGCGTCATCAGAAAGGTTTGGAAGCGCTTCAGCCCAGCTAGGAAAATAATGCACCCTGTGAGGGTAATCACAGTGAGTCTGAATACTCTTAATAAAGCTTTTAGATTGCCCTAATACAATAGAACAATTGTTATATATAAAGCGTACGACTTTTTCAATAGCCCATAACGCTGTTTTAGATTTTACTCCACCAACAGCCACAAGTGTTTCAGGCCATAAATCTAATGCCCAGAAAACGATTGGAGCATTTTTTAATTTTCCTAATAATACAGCTGGTAAGCCAACTGTTATAGGTGATGGCTCATAAACAAAAATTAAATCAGGTTGAAATTTTCTTAGCTTCCATGGACCAATAATAGATCCTGAAACTATAAAGCTAAGGTAATTTAGGAAAAGCTTGAGAGGATGACTGCCTCTAGAAACGATTGAAACTCTATGAATTTTGGCTCCCTTGTAGGACGAATATAAATTAGAGTTCTGAAGATATTCAGGAAATATTTTGCCAGAGGGATAATTTGGTTTCCCAGTTAAAATTTGAACCTCATGACCTCGAGCTATAAGCTCTGGAACAAAATCATTAATCCTAAAATTTTCAGGCCAGAAATACTGACTAATAATTAAAATTTTCAAATAATTTATTTATAGTTTTTCCAAACTACTCTTTGAACATAGTCAGTGTAGCTATGTACAATTCTTACAATCTTCTCTGAAACATTGGGCATATCATAGTCTGCTACTTTTCTAAGAATTCTTTCATCTCCGGACGGCTGTGCCTTTAAAATTTCTATTGCTTGATGAATCCTTTCAAAAGACAAGCCAACCATCATTACTGCTCCTTCTTCCATGCCTTCAGGTCTTTCATGAGCTTCGCGTATATTTAAAGCAGGGAAATTTAAAATAGAAGACTCTTCATTAATAGTTCCACTGTCAGAAAGAGTTACCTTTGCGTTCATTTGTAAATTTACATAATCTTTAAAACCAAGAGGTTTAATAAGTTTTATATGTTTATTAAGCTTAACTTTCGATTGAGATATTTTCTTCTTAGTTCTTGGGTGTGTAGAGAAAATAATAGGTATTTGATATGACGTACTCATCATATTAAGCGTCCGAACTAGCTCTGAAAAATGATTGTCAGAATCTATATTTTCTTGGCGGTGAGCGCTAATAACAAAGTAATTTCGTGATTCTAGTTTTAATTTTTTAAGAATATTAGATTTCTCAATACCGTCTTTGTAAAAACCTAACACTTCGTTCATAGGACTGCCAGTTTTGATCACTAGATCTGGAGATAATCCTTCTGCCAATAAATAATCTCTAGCAATGCTGCTATATGTTAGGTTGATGTCTGCTGTATGATCAACTATTCTTCTATTAATTTCTTCCGGAACCCTCATATCAAAACATCTATTACCAGCTTCCATATGAAAAGTAGGTATTTTTCTCAGTTTTGCAGGAAGAATTGATAGGCAGCTATTGGTATCTCCTAAAACTAATACTGCATCAGGATTCTCTTTTTCTAACACTAGATCAATAGATGAAATTATATTTCCAATAGTTTGCGCTGCATTGTTTTTTGCTGATTCGAGGAAATAATTTGGCTTTCTAATTTCTAGATCCTTAAAGAATATTTCATTTAATTCATAATCATAATTTTGGCCCGTATGGACAAGGATATGTTCGCAATGAACGTCTAAGGAGGCTATTACCCTAGATAGACGAATAATCTCTGGGCGAGTCCCCACAATAGTCATTACTTTTAATTTTTTCATCTTAAACCTCACTCGATATAGTATCAGGCTCATCGCGATCAAAAATCTCATTTGCCCAGAGCATTGCTATCATCTCATTTTCCCCAACATTAGTAATATCATGAACCCATCCAGGAATCGTTTCCACAACTTTTAATTCATCGCTTGAGGAAAGTACTTCAAATTTTTTATTTGTTATAAGATTCCTAAACCGAAATCTTGCTTGTCCGCGAATAATAAGAAATTTTTCTGACTTAGAATGATGAAAATGTTGCCCTCTAGTCACACCGGGCAAAGTAGTGAAAAAAGAAAATTGTCCAGAATCCTTTGTTTTTAAAACTTCTGCAAACATTCCTCTCTCATCAGGAAAAAATGGGATGGAGTAAGTAAATTGTTCTGGAGAGAGGAAGCTCAGATAGGTAGAGTACAAAGCTCGAGTTAGCCCACTACCAACTCTTTCGGAAACTAATGTATTCCTTGAATCAAAGAAAAGATTTAGCTGATCTGCCAAAGCCTGAAGTGTAATTGAATATATTGGTTCAACTGCTATCCATTTGTCACTCTTCTCTATAGATTGAAGAGTATTTATAAAACTTTTTATTACGTCATCTATATATACTAGTGGCAAAGATTTTTTAGGATCATTAATCTGAATTGGCAACCCATTTGCAATGTTGTAGCAAAATGTAGCAACCACAGAATTATAATTAGGTCTTGACCACTTCCCAAATACTCCAGGAAGTCTGTATATGGTAACTGGGCAGCCTGTTTTGTCTTCTAATTCATGGAGAGCATTCTCAGCTGCTAGCTTGCTAGCACCATAAAGATTACCATCTTGAGCTTGGGTACTTGAAGTGAAGATAATTGGTATTTTTTTTTCTAATTTCTCTATTGCCTCGCATATTAGTTTAGTTAATTGATGGTTTCCAATTTCAAAATCTTTAGAATCAGATGGTCTATTTTCACCAGCCAAATGAATTACTGCATCAGCTTTACGAAGCTTGGATTCAAGTATTTCAAAGCTATCACCCCTGTTAAAAGTATCAACTGTATAAGTTTGTATTGAGGATAGCTCTACTACAAGGTTCTGACCAATAAAGCCCTTAGAACCTGTAACCAGAATGTGCATATTACTCCTCAGGATCCACGTACTCACCTAGAGTAATTTTCTGCATAAATTCTAGGTTCAATAATAGCTCTTTCATTCCCTTGACATCTAAGCGATTGGTATTATGAGAATTGTAGTCTTCGGCAATAGAAATTTTAATTTCACCCTCGTCCATAAATTTCTCATAATTTAAATCCCTTAAATCTGGGGGAACTCGATAATAAGTACCCAAATCCTCTGCTGCAACCATTTCTTCTCTACTTAACAAGGTTTCATATAATTTCTCTCCATGCCTAGTGCCGATAACATCAATTGGATGCTGTGGTTTTTCTACTAGCTCAGTAAGGGCTTGAGTTAATACTGATATGGTGGCTGCAGGTGCTTTTTGAACATATATATCGCCAGGATTTCCATTCTCAAATGCAAACAAAACCAAATCTACAGCATCCTCAAGAGTCATCATGAACCTTGTCATATCGCCATCAGTTATTGTAATAGGTATATCATTAAGAATCTGACCAACAAATAGGGGTATCACAGAGCCTCTAGATGCCATAACGTTGCCATATCGAGTAGTACAAATTACAGTTGAGTCACTAGATCTTGATTTAGCAACAATCACTTTCTCCATCATGGCTTTAGATATTCCCATTGCATTGATCGGATAGACAGCTTTGTCAGTACTTAAACAAATAACCTTATCTACAGAACATGAAATGGCAGCTTCTAAAACATTTTCAGTACCAAGAATATTTGTTTTTACTGCCTCTACTGGATGAAACTCACACGAGGGGACCTGCTTCAATGCTGCAGCATGAAAGATATAGTTAACTCCTCTTACAGCATTGAGAACTGAATTATAATCTCGCACATCGCCAATATAAAATTTTAGCTTTTTACTGTTATATTTCTTACGGAGATCATCTTGCTTTTTTTCATCTCGACTTAAGATTCTGATCTCTTGAAGATCTGAATCTAAAAGTCTTTTTAGCACAGCATTTCCAAATGAACCCGTACCACCAGTGATAAGCAGTATTTTATTTTTAAATATATTCATTTCGCTATGTTAACAAATACAGGTCTAATGAAGAAGAAAAAGGTTTGTCATACTTCTTTGTTATGTAATAAATTATTAGTCTATTTTGCTTCATTGCTAAATTTAAAAAGATTTATGGAGTTTTATTATCTTGACTAAAAAAGCAAATGTCATACTTGAGGTGGTTTTCCATAAATATTCTGCAGAAATCTTTTTGCTAATTTTTACACCTTCTATTCTAAGAGTTCTATCTTTGATAAGAGAGTCGACTGCTGCGGCAATGGATGATGGTTGCTCGGGATCAAAATATACGCCTCCTTCACCTAAAACTTCTGGCATCGGACCTCTATCAGAGCAAGCTATAGGCAATCCTGAGGCCATTCCTTCAATTAGAGTTACTGGCATATTTTCACAACTAGAAGCAAAAATAAATAAATCAGACTTAGATAAGATATCTGGAATTTTATCAACATGTATAAACGAGTGCTGGGTTACAAAATCTCCCAATGAATCTGAAAACTCAATCTCTCTTTCCAATCTCTTTTGAGCAAACCCAGACCCGCCACCAACGAGAGTAAGGGTTACGGGGAGACCTTGATCACGAAGGATTTTAATTGCTCTTACTACGTGCCATTGATGTTTATATGGGGCTGCACTTGAGACATATACACATCTTATATCTTCCATAAGACTATCAGACCATGTCCTTTGACCTTGCGTATTACTAAAACTATCATTTACGCCATGCGGAATAATCTTTAAATTTTCAATAGGGCCAGTAACGCTTTGAATCATCCTAGATGCATAGTTAGTCAAAAAAATTACTGCAGACGAAAATCTTAAAGCGCGAATATAAAGAATTTTTAAACAGAATAGTCGAATTCGGCCTAATCCAAGCCTATACCTTTCCATTTCACCTGGCTCAAAAGGAAGCATATCTTGGCTAAGAGTAACATTAGGCTTAAATTTTCCTATTGAGCTGGCTGTTGTATTAAAAACAAGCATGCATTGATTTTCTTCTAGCTCCTTTTTAAAAAGAAATCTCTGCCAAAATAGTTGCATGAAAATATTTTTTTCAAGGTATGAAGGATTATGTTTTTTAAGCCAGGATCTTTCAGGTATCTCATCTAGCAGATTTTTATAAGACCAAACATGAATCTCTGCAATTCCATGATCGCTTGGTATTAGTTCAGAGATTAATCCAACCATATGTGCAATGGTTCCTCCGGATCTATTCCGTGATGCATCTATTCCAATAATCATATTTTCTTTTTTCTAAGTTCTGTAGCCCACATTCCAATCAAAAAAGCTAATACAAAAGCTCCATGAGATACCTTAAAAGTTTCATGAAAGAGTCCAAATACTAGAACGCCGATAAATCCTAAAAATAATCCTAAATCAATTTTATAAAGGTAGGAACCTAACTTTTGTAAGACATACAAATAAATACCAAGCCCAATAAATCCTGTTCTAAATAAGACATCATTATACTGTCCATGAGCTGAGCCAATTCCATCATCTAGAATCACCCAAATACCTAGATAGCCTGACCCAAATAAAGGACTAGCAGCAACATATTCTAAAATTGATTTTATTAAAAATATTCTATAGCCCTCTGAAGAGACTGGATTCGAAAGATCAAAGTTAGAAGTACCATCGCTAAGTCTAAAAGCAAATAAACGGTCAGAAAAATATTCTAATGGTAATGCCAAGTATTCATATATCCCAGAAAAAGCAACAACTAAGCCTATGCCCATACCATATAGAGAGAAAATACCTATATTCCTTGCGGTAAGTTTAATTTTAGATCCAAATATGACCACCAAAAAAACTAAGCCGCTTCCAATAAATCCTACAATAGAGGCTCTAGAAAAAGTTAGCAATATGCCTAAAAAAATTATTAGCAGTAAAGGAATTTTTGATAATCTCAACAAAACTGAATTAGATTGAAAGAAAAAAACTAGCCAAAATCCTATAATATATAAAAAACCAAATCGTTGATTGCCAACCTGATTCTTAGCAGCATATCCCAATGTAGCTAAATCAAATGACCTGAGCTCATTAAGATTACTTAGCGACAAATAGAAAGTGAAAGCAACAAGCGAAATCTTAAATGCCTTGATCATCCGCTCATTAATATCCATAAAAGCATAAGAAAACATGCTCATAAATAGTATAAAACTTATTAATTTTCTTAGAGATAAGTGCCAATATGAGTATTGAAAGAACCATGCAGTAAAAAAGATTACGCAAAAAATATAAAATGCTATCTGTAAATCTGTTGGTAATAGCTTAATTTTCTGATCCTTTAGAACATAAGCTAAGGGAAAGAGGAGGAATAGATAATTTCCAGAAAATGCAGCTCCAAACCCTCCTTCTTCTGGAGCTCCGAGCCCTAATGTAATCTGCCCCATGAAATTTACAAACAGAAATGCCAAGCCATAGGTTATAAAATTATTTTGAGTCATTCTCTTTCTTATGATGATCAGCAATACTTAATGTCTTTTGTATAAAACGCAGCCATTTGGATAGCGAGGTATCAAGTTCAAAAAAATTACTTGAGTATCTCTCCCTGTTGTCCTCTCTCTCTAATGATTGCAATATTTTAATTGCTAAATCTTGATGTGTTTTGACAAATACACTATCGTCTATTTCAAGCATGGGACTTAAATTTAATTTCTTAGGATCAATCATACACGCTACTGGAACTCCTCGGAAATAGGCATCTAGTGATGCAGTGGTAACGTTACTAGAAAAAGCAATGGTGCAATTCTGCAAAAGATTCTCCAATGCTTCTTCACTCACAAAAGCATGAACTCCTTTGAGAATATTTGGGGGAATTGGGCAGGCAGGATGAGGCTTAAAAATAAATCTTATGGTGTCAGGAAGCAGTGGTGAGACTTTAACCAACATCTGAATTAGCTGATGGTTATTTGCTAGCAGATAGTCTCCCAAAACTAAAACTGAGTCTTGTTCTGTAGAATTAAATATTGTAGAAGGTCTCAATGGATCTGACTGGAGATGAAAATATCTAAGAGCCTCTACCAGCTCCATTTCTGATTCAGGATACCCAATGGCCTGAAAATAATTCTTTTGCGCCTGACCATTAATAGCAATGGCATTTGGTTTTGGGTAGTTATGAGAATCTTGTATCATGTGAACCCTATGATCATTTGCATATCGAAGATCCCAAAAGCGCGTAGTAGAATGAGGGACACCTATGATCTCTTGATGTCTCCAATCTTTCCAACAGCAATTGAGCGCTAATTCCCAGCTCTGATTTTCCTGAAGATATAATCCTAATTTTTGAGTTGGAAGAGATCGCATAGCCTCAGAGAAGAGGTTTAATGATAAGCAGTTGTTGATCGCATGAAAGCCATAAAAGGATTTGTCCCACTCATCAACTAAAACATTGAATATAAAATCATCCTCGGGGAGACTTCTTTTTAATTTTGAGGCGATTTTAGAAACCTTACGCCAATCAGAAATTGATTTTAAGATAATTCTTAAATTTATAAATGACTCTAAGAACACATGCACTTCTTTTGAATTTTGTTGATTAAAATTTTTTAAATGAGATGCAGCAGTCTTAGCATTTGGAATTTGCTTGCTAGGTGTAAAAATATGTAACCAATTCATCCCATAACCTGTTTTAACTATTGAATTTGGTAAGTTGCTCCAAAAATTTGAGTAATGCTCGTTGGATTTTAGCCTCCTCGCATCTAAGTTAAACAAGTAGGAAAATATAGTTATGCATTCTTTGCTTTGACGCCAAGCCTTTAAACCTAATCCCTTAAGGTGTCTACTCTTATAAAGATGGATAAACAGCCAAGCGATTGCCTTTAAATTATAAAATTTAGGTTTAACAAAAGAGGAAATTAAACTGATTCTGGAGTAGAAATTTAAGTGAGATATTGTAGATAGGGTTTTAAATGCTTTTACTAGCCTTAGATTATTTGATTTAACTTCGATAGATGTTATTTGACTTGATGATAGCCACTGCTTAAAAGCAATAAGCTTAATTGCATTATCAATTTCTGGAGATTTGCTAAAGTTACACTTTTCAACAAATAAACTTAGCCACCAATAACTAAAATTAGGTCTAATTTCTAAGTGTTTTTTAAGAGAAATATTGAATATTTTTAACTCGCCGAGGTCGTGAGACCAAGAGAGGAACTCTGACCTAACAGACGATTTATTTTGCTCAACTAAATCTAGGATAGAAAGAGTATTATCTAAATACTCAAGGTTAAAGCTCTGCCACAGTATAACAGTCCGGTTTTTAGGGGCAGGACTAGCAGAATCCCAAATCAACACATCAGACATTTATACTTTAAAAGTTAAATTCGTTTCCAAATCTGATTAAAAGCTGAATTAGCCTGCTCATGTGAACCTTCAGAGAATTCATAAGAAGAATGCCTTTTATCTACAAGGGTAAGGCCGCAATCAATTAAAGCTTTTTCAACTCCTTCAGCTTGCTCAATAAAATTATCATTTACTTCTATTAAAACGCTCTCAACCTGCTCAAGCACTTTCTGCCCACCCAAAAGAATCAAATGCTCTAATCCATCAACGTCTATTTTAATATAATTGGGGAAAGGTATTTTAAGATTTAAGACGGCATCATCCATGGTGATGCCAATTGTATTAAATGAAAAATTATGGTCAATTTCTTCTCCATCCCATCCAAAAACCTCACCAAAAGTAGCTAAGGCGCTGCCCATATCAGTGGACGTCATATGCATGGTATTAAAACTAGTTTTATTGCTAAGTGCTATTGGCACAATGCATATCTTCTCATGAAGTTTATTATAAGAAATATTCCGCGCCAGAAGCTCTAGATTAAAAATAGACGGCTCAAAAGCAAAAACCTTTGCGTCCTGTGACTGCGCTGCATAGAGAGAATAAATTCCAACACTTGCCCCTACATCCCATAAAACGGATTCATCTGGCATAGAATCAATCCAATCTAAGGTCTCAGGCTCTTTTGTGGCGAATGTTTGGGCTCTCCAGTCAGTTAGGTAATTAGGAGCTATAAACTTTAAAATTTGACCTTTGTAAGCCTCCATACGAACTCTTTGCATCATAAATTTTTGAAATTGCGCAAGCACAAAAAGCCTTATTCTATAAAGATTACTTGACATATTTTTTTGCGGAGCAAAGAAAATAATGCGCTTTATTAAAAATTGAATAGTTGATTTAATAAATCTTTTCATAAGTACCTAGTGAGCTTAGAATCACAGAGAGTAATTGTAGTAAATAACAAAGAAAACAGATTAGTTAGGAAACTTCATATTCAGCCTTGCCAATCAAAGCGTCTATTACTGTAGTCACCCAGATCATATGGATACACTCAACAATATTATAAGCGTGAGAGTCAACCCAAAAATTAATATCACCTAGGGTTTTCAGTGAATTATCTTGCTCTCTTCCTGAAAAAGTAATAACTGGAATGCCTTGTTTCCTAGCTGTTTTTGCGGCGCTAATAACGCTTGGAGATTCTCCGCTAACACTGATCAGCACAAGCGCATCTTCTTTTTTCCCATAGAATTTTACAGCTTCACTCATCCAATTATCATAGCCAAAATCATTGGAAAAGCATGTAATTATATTGGCTTCATTGAAAGTAACGGCTCTAACACCTCCTTGCTTAGTAAAGTCTACCGCTCCATGCGCAGAGATAGATGCACTTGCACCATTCCCAGCAAACATTAACTTGCCGTCATTATTTTTAATATGTAAAGCAATTTTTTTAAACTCTTCAAATTGAGATTCAATATTCTCAGGGAAAATTAATCTGAAGTACTCGTCATAATATGGTTTATAAAAATTTGTCATGATTTGTATCTATTGGCGCAGTATTTATGGTAATTAGAAGGTGAGTATATAACTTTATGAATATTAGTGTTGCAAATTCTGAGCATCAAGAATGCTCAGGATCGGCTATGTCATATTTTTCTCTCCAATCAGAGTCTGCATGATAAATCTTATAAACCAATTTCATGGTCTCCAAAGCATCTTGAGACGTCCCATTCTCAGGGGCTTTGTCATATGTAATTGCTTCAAAAAAGCATTTCATCTCTTCATCCCATGACGGATCATTATTGTATCTAGTATGATGCTCTTTAGGGTCTCCTCCATCATAATCTGGATTTGCCATAGCCACAGTAAGGGTTTCCGCTCCATAGCTTTTGGTGCCTGATAATATTCCACCTAAAATAATGCTGCCTTTTTCAAGGTTAATATCTAAATTGAATCGATGGCGCCACTGAGTGGCAGAAGAATGCAGCATGCCGACAATACCATCACTTGTTCTCATGAGACTATATGCATTATCTTCCACATCGTAGCCCCAGTGACCATTTGAAATAAAACTTTGTACATCAACGAAATCTCCAGCAAACAACCTCATTAAATCAACCATATGAATCCCTTGGTCTAACAGCACACCTCCCCCAGCGATTGAGCGATCCGTCCTCCAATCAGGTTGATTAAATGTAATTAATTGAGATTTTCCATAGACTCCTCGCATATTAATAATTTTTCCTAGCTCTCCTGAGCGGATTAATTTTAATGCCTCTTGCACAGAATCATGATAGCGATGGTTAAAGCCATACATAAGCTTTAGGGAGGGTTGTTTTTTTTCCACTTCAATGACAGATGCTATGTCCGCAACTGTTCTTCCTGGAGGTTTTTCACAAAACGTATGAAGACCCTTATTTAATCCAGCTATCGTAACCTCTGCTGCAATTTGATTAGGCATACAAACCAATAAGACATCTAAATCTTCTTGAATTAACTCAAGATATGTAGAGAAGCACTTTACACCTTCGCCCTTAACTCTAGAGGATTTAAAAGATTTGTCGCAAACAGCAACTACCTCAGCATATTCACTCCTATCTATGCAATCTTTTCTTCGCCTTCCGACAATGCCAAATCCAGCAATTCCAACTTGCAACTTCTTCATCTCTTCACAGACCCCTCTTTTGATATTGATCGAAATAGTTCAACCCATGAATCTAATGGATTTGGATCAATGGTAAGACATAACTCATTAAATTTTTTTCTTGCAAAAACTGTTTTTGGGTTATTCCACCACTCCATAGGATCATTGACTATGGAATCTACATGTTGAGCAGCTAATATTTCATCCGTATACATAATACCTGAAACTTTTAATAGCTGAACTAGCTCTATGTAAATTGGCTGTACTTCCCAAAATTTTTCGTCATATAAAATCATTGTGGGAACACCTGAATACATTGCTTCAGAAAAAGTAGTTTGAGGATATGTACAAATTACTAACCGAGAACTTGAAATAGTATTTGCAAGTGTGTCCTGAGAAATAATATTTAGTCCAAAATCATCAATATATCTTTGTTCTTTCTCCCAAGCACCAAAGGGAAATGTTCGAATTTGGATATGTTTTCTAGCTCCTTCAGATAACTGGTTTATAAAATTTAAATTTAAATGATAGGCCTTTAATGAAAGGGGCCCCATTGGCAAGGAGGTGCATCTATAACTATATTTTTGACCATCGTAATCAATCAGAGAAATACTGCCAGAAGGGTCGTAAGTTGATACTTTGGAATGCAACTTATTTGGAGGCATTCTAATTTGTCCTTTCATCCACCCTAAACCCCAAACAATTCGATAATCTGCTATTTTTTCTTGATGATCAAAGACGCTATAAAGAGGATATAGTGCTCCCCCATGACTTGAGATAATGAGGTTTGAGCCCTTATATTTTTGTTCAGCCGCCCAAACCTTGAAAAGCTCATTTGCAAAATGGGCATTTGCAGTAAAAATATTTTCCGCATCATTGAGTTGAGATTGTTTTTTAAATAATACTGAATAGCCTTCAAGATAACTCACTGGGATATCTAGTAGAATATTTTCCAAAACAAACTTTTCAAAATTCTTTCTACTCATTTCAAGGGACAGATTGCAATCTATCTTGCCAATACCTTCTCTCTTCATTGAATCTGGGTAACTAATAATTTTTTCAAATCTGCTCTCAGACCGAGGAATTCGCCATAGACCCAAAAATAATTTAGCTAAAAACAACCTAGGGAAATAACTTTGATAAAAGACTAGTTTTCTTTTTTTTGGAGAAAATATCTCAATAATCTGATCAATTATTTTCAGTACAAATTTAATAGCCCTTTTAAATCTACTTTGACGATATGTGGGTATATTAATATCTTCAGTTGCCTTAATTTCTAGCTTATAAATTTCTATATCCAAGTCATCTCTAGAACGAATAATCTCTATAAAAATCTGATGATTCCAAAAATCAGAATCAAAAAATGCAAGAGCTTCAGAGAAATCATTGGGAACTTTTCTATTTGAGCTAAATGTTAACGACTGAGTTTCTAAAGGAGAACCATTCTCAGCAATACCAGATAAAACCTCCCATCTATCCCAAAGCACTGGAAGATAGGTCAATAACCAAGGCCCAATAATAATTCTCCAATACTCGACATCTCTGTCAATACCATGATGTGCGTTTAAAAAAATACCAAGGGTGCGCAGAAGATCTTCATTCAAGACCTCAAGGTAGTCATGGTCTACTTGAAGCTTCTTTCTGTCACGCCAATGATAATCGCAAACATCGAATGCTCTCTGTTGCCACACATGTTTTCGGGAATAGCGCTTGCACCATTCACCAAGAAAGACAATATGCTGATCGAGCCCCCATGATTCTTCAATTGAGGTTGTAACTAATAACTTTGCTTCCAAGGTAAAGGTTTATTTTATTATGAAAAGATTATTGAAATAATTCATTAAGGAATATTTAATCAGACTATGAGATGCTTTCCTTCTGCTCAAGTAGTCTTTTATTGACATAAATTACATCAACCCAATCCGTTCTCCCATTCATAGGATTTTTTGCAATATGGCTGATATCATAGAGTTGGAAGTTTGCTTTTAATAGGTATTGCTCGATATCAGAAAAGGATAAACTTCTTTCATAAAAATCATAGAACATCAGCTCTGTAAGAACAACGTCAACTATTTTAAGTTTTTCGCCCAAGCCCTCTAATACCTCTGGTTCAAAGCCTTGTGTATCAATTTTTAATAAATTAATTTCATGTATTTTAGGATCGTGATCTGCAATATAGTCATCCAACCGCAGAGTAGCTACTTCACGAACATGATTGAGTGTATTTCCATACTCGAGTTTTTTGTCCGATCCCTCTTTATCTAATTTGCTGAGATCAAGAGAGTCTCTACTATTCATATTTATTTTATTAAATCCTGATACCCCTGAATTGATATCATGGGTATAAAATTTTGCAGTTTCATTGGATTTATTCCCAGCTGCAATATGGTTAATGTAAACTTTCCCATCTGCAGATAGCCGGTCTGCACTTTCGCGAAGTTCTGGCAGGCACTCGTCCTGAGGCTCAAAACAATGAACATGAGATTGCGGCCACCATTCTTTAAATTCATCTAAGGAACTTCCATTATTTGCGCCGATATCAAAAATAATAGGATTCTCTTTGTTTATAAGAAACTTTATGGTTTTTTCTCTGCTGAAGGTCTCTAGATACTTTGCTGTTCTTTCTTCATTTTTACCGTGGTTTTTATCTTTAATTGTCATTTTTTAATTCAGGTTATGATGCTTAAGGGGATGCTGCGGGCAACTATATCTTATTTCGAATCAACATTTTTTAAAAACATCGTCCATTGATTTAGTGGATTTTTAGTAATTGTAAGACACATTTCATCAAATTTCTTTCTGGCTAACAAAACGTCACTACTTTCCCACCATACTTGTGGGTTGGGATATATCTCAGCTAGATGTTTTGCTGCATCAACAGGGCTAAAGTGTAGGATCTTTGTCCGCTCAAGCTCCTCAAGCAAATCATCATAAATTGGCTGAAACTCCCAGTGATCCTTAACTAGTAGTAGCATTGTAGGAACACCAGAATACATTGCTTCAGAAAAAGTGGTTTGAGGATAAGTGCAGACTATAAGTTTAGAACCCTGTATATCTTTTAATATCCTAGACTCTTTAGAGATAATATTTTCTCCAAAGCTATCTTTATATCGAAGTGCTGTCTCCCAACTTCCTAAATATTTTGGCCTAACCTTAAGATTAGCAAGAGTGCTTTTATCTAAGCTCTGAAGAAATTGATTATTGTGCTCAAACGAATCTAAGACCAATGGACCCACTGGGCAAGACACACATCTAAAACCATATCTAGTTGCTTCATAGTCAATCAATAGAATTTCTCCATGTTGATTATAATTTTTTACTTTAAAATAAAGTTTATTTGGAGGCATACGAGTCTGGTGATCACCCCACTCTTTTCCCCATACAATTCTCGAGTCAGCAATTTTATCTTCATGCCCAAACATACTATAAAGTGGATAAAGAGATCCCCCATGAGGTGAAATAATTAACTTAGAGCCAGCAAGAACTTGTTCAGCAGACCAGACTTTAAAGAGCTCATTTCCAAAGTGCGCATTTGCAGTAAAAATAACCTCAGCTTTTGTAAATGTCTTCGCCATAGAAGAGAGGCTTGAATAGCCTTCTAAATATGCCACAGGAGTATCGCCAATAATTGAGTTACATAAATAGCTTTCAAAGTCATTTTTAATCTTATGAGTATCAAGTGTTAGGTCCCCTCTGTTTGTCGAGTCAGGATATTTTATTTTCTGTTTTAAAGGAGAGTGCCAAAGCGGTATGAGCCTAAGTTTATAGTAAAAATACAGGAGATGCTTTCTTGGAAAGTAGCTGTGAAAAAATAATACTTTTTGACTTTTACTAGTAACTCTCTTGATAAAAGATTCAGCTAAGCGCGCTAGGATAGGAAAAAGCTTTTGTACAAGTGTTAACTTCAATTGAGGCAAAATAACTTCTACTGGAAGAGGATTATTTAAAGTTATAGTTTTAATATTTGAAGGAGATCGCTCCATTAGAATGTCAGCAAAAATGCCATGATTCCACCCATCCGAGTCAAGTGCAGCTCTAAATGCAACAAAGTCATCTGGTGTAGTTCTTTTAAGAGCCTTCTCCAACACAAAGGTTTCCAACTCATCATCAAGCTCTATGGCTCGTGAAACAGCCTCCCATCGATCCCAGAGAACAGAAATATATGAAAGAAGCCACGGCCCAATAATTATTCTCCAGTAACGAGCTGATTTCTCAACCCCATGAAACTTATTTAAAAATAATGTCATGGCGAGAAGCACTTCTTCATTTAATGATTCTAAATAATGGTGGTCCTCTGCCAGTTTTGATCTATCTCTCCAGTGATAATCAAGTGTCTCATGCTCTCTAGATTGCCAGAGATTTTTCATTGAATATTTTTTGCACCATTCTCCTAGAAATATAATATTTTGTTGAGATCCCCAAGTTGCATCTAAGGCTGTTGTGATTAAAAGTTTTGCAATGGGTGTCATGAACGGTGAAACTAAGTAGTTTAAAAGATAATTATGAGCTGTATGGTCGAATTTGAGGAGGATACTCAAGGTAATTATAAATATCTTTTATGAAAAAGCTTGTTGCTACATCATAAAAATCTCTCATTTTAAATGACCATAATTTTAAACCTGAACTATGCGTTGCAGAGGTTAGTAAATTCCTTTTTTCCATTTCATTAAAATAATGTTCATTAAGTTTAATACGTTTGAATACTTCAGACTCACGATACATAACAGACATGTAGAATAATTCTTCAGATATCGAACCATCTTTCTGCAAAATCGGGTGGGTGAATTCCTTGGAATAGCGATAAGGAACCCCAGCTGCAACTTCTATATGGTGAATCAGGGTAACGGCTTTGGATGGATGCAAGCCAACATTGATTTGGCGAGCATCTAAATCTAAAAATTTGCTCCATGGTGATCCAATTCCATAAGAATGACGAGAAACATTTTGTAGAATATCTGAGTTTTTTCCAATGCCAGAGATTGACCAAAATGGGTGAAAGCTTCTAATAGATTCATCGGCTAGTCTAATATACTCAGCAAGGGCACCCATCTCATGAGAGGGGGTATTTGCAATATCAAATGGAATAGAAGTATTGCAAAGATTCATTGAAGCTGAAGGTGAAAAGATCGTGCCTGTGTGACTAATGACATCTTGTAAGGCAGCAAGAAATCTAGGTAACAAAATATCTTTTTTTAACCTAGTTCTTGCAAGCGCACTAATATTTCCTGCTATGTAGCATGTATCTTCTTTTTTAAGACCTAAGCTGGTAAATGAATGGCTTAGACTGGTTTGTAATTCTTCTGGGGCGATCATAGGGTTTAATCAGTTTGATTATTTTTTAAAAATTGTTCAGCAGAAAAATATTGATGTGGTGGAATAAAGCGATTGCTGGAGACGCCAAATGACCGTCTGTTAGCTCGACCAGCTAAAAAATGCTCTTGAATTTTTTTTGCTTCTTGAATTTTAAATTCAATAGAATGCTTTGGTGTATGTATCTGGAGCAATGGTTTTTCTGCAGGCTCTTTTGCGAGTGAAATCTCAGAATTCAAGGTACATGCCCACATCTCACCTTCTGAAAATAAACTTATCAAATGCGAGGAAGCCGCCCAAAAAAGATTGACGTCATCCATAAATGGAAATGGTGTATGTATGTAAGTTTTTTTATGCTCCAAAATTAATCGTGCCATCGGCTCAATTAAGCTCCAAAATGAATCGTGATCTGGATCAGGGAATGGCCACAAACCTTTATCTAAGCAATAATCAAAATGCCCATAATGCACTTTAGAAAATCTTTGTTCGTACTTGTCACTCTCAAGCATAGATAATAAATTCTCCATGCCAGCCTTAGTCTCAATCATTGGAATGATTTCTAAAGCGCTATTTTGCGCTTTGATGGAAGAATCGCTTTCAAGCAATGCATCTGTTTTCTTAATGAGATCATATGATTCAACCATAGGCAAAAAAATTCCAGCTATTGGAAATCCTAAGCTATGTATATGCCTAACAGCCTGGATATCGTCTTCAAAAAATTCTGTTGAGCTTGAATTGACTCTGACATAAATTGGGCATCCAAACTCATCCCCAGTCCATACCTTGCTATTCACTAATTCAAGAAAATTGTTTCTTGCGCTGATTTTTAGATCTCTAGTTTTATCCTTATCAAATGGATCCTGCGCACTATCCTCTAAATCTAAGATTGACATCACACCTGCAGCGCTTAACTTTTTTACAAATCTGAGAGTTGCTCTGGGATGAGTTAAGGGCAGATATTGAATGACATTAATATTATTCACAACTACTCCTTGGGAACCTCAAGCAAGCCATGCTTAACAAGGCTTTGAACTATTGTATATAGTTCCCAAACAGGGACATTTATTGTGTCAGCTATCGCTACTAAATCTATAGTTCCATCAGAGTATGCAAGGAGATCAAGCATTGTGCGTACCGCATCTGTAGATGCTTTAGTGGATGTCTCTGGGTATAAACCTCTCTTACCTAACTGCGGCTCTCCAAGTACTACGGTCTTTGGAAAGCAATTATTTTCAATGGCTTCAATAGATTTTATTAACATATTTAATCCGCCCTCTAACCCAGATTGCGAGATGAGTGAAAGGTCGTCAAGGGAAGTATGATATTCAGGATATTCATCGTATTTAGTGCGCATCAAGCTTGTAATTGGTAAGTCTACCCCTGGTGCACAATACTGACGCTCATCGCTTCCTCGAGCCAAAAAAGAGTACTTAATAAATTTGGGGTCAATCGATTGTAAAATATGCTTGCCCACTCTATCTGAAAGAGCATTACCTTGTCTCGAGGGCATATATGAATAACATCTATCATCGCCAACACATGTGATATTGAAACCAGCAATTACATGTTTTTTAAGATGCTTAATATGATGACTGAGATATATGATTGATCCTATTGTTTCAGGGATAAAAACAAACCTATATGTATAGTAAGGATCATTTAAAGCATTTACCCACTGCGCAAGTGCGGTTGCCACAACAGGACCAGATAATTCATTATTGCCCATTGATGGATGACATATATATGTAGACAAAAATACTTCTTTTGTAGATTGACCTTTTATAACTAAATCAGCATAGTTTAAAATACCGTTTTTCAATTCAGAATCTATCACAACATGGTATGAGTCACTTTTAAGGGCTCGCCTTTGGTCGTCAGTTATGCAAAAGCCCCAGTTTGAAGAGTAGTATGAAGTGATATAGGGAATTGCATTTGGCTGAGTTGGAATTGAGTGAAGGTGTTTTTGTAATTCCTCTAAACTTAAAATGCAATCTACTGGTTCAGAATAACCAACAACATGAAGGTTGTGAGCTTTAAAATCAATGATTTTTTCTCCAGAAGAATTTTTTATATATGCATCTCTAATAACCCACTCAAGGGGCACCTGCCAATCAAAAACTGTCTCGCCGCTATTAACGGAATGAATATTCAGATCTGGGATTAACTTTTTAATGTAGTCGAGCGTTTCGCGCACACCAGGGCCAGTGAGACTTCTGCATATAGGATAAAGGTCCTCAGCCCACTTATACATGTTTGGTGCTTTAAAAGATTTATTCATGCTATTAAATAATTACTTTCTTTAAAGTTTCAATTACGCGATCTTGCTCTTCTTTGGTTAGTGTGGGGTAAATTGGAATGCTTAATGCTTCTCGATGGTAACTCTCAGATTCAGGGCAATATCCTGCTTTAAAACCCATCTGCTCATAAAAGGGCTGTCTGTATACTGGAATGTAATGTAGGTTCACTAAAATTCCGAGATCAATTAGCTCGTCGTGTATCTGAGGTTGAGTTTTAAGAATTTTATCTAGATCAAGCCTAATAATGTAGAGATGGTAACTAGAAAGTGTATCTGGGTGCTGCCAGGGCGTGCGTAATGGCAATGCAGCAAGCTCTTGATTATATCTATCTGCGATCTCCTGTCTTTTGCGCACAATCTCAGCAAGTCTTTTTATTTGATTTAATCCTAAAGATGCAGCTATATCAGTCATTCTATAGTTATAGCCCAAGCGCACTTGCTGATAATTCCAGATTTCATTAGCGGGCCTGTCACTCATTTCCTCGGGATTGGAGGTAACACCATGACTGCGATGCTGTCTCATCTTATTAGCAATAACAGAGTCATTAGTTAGAGCCATGCCCCCCTCGCCAGTAGTAATAATTTTCACTGGATGAAAACTAAATATAGTGATGTCGCTGTATTTACAACTGCCTACTGGAAGTTCCTGATAGGTACCGCCAATTGCATGAGATGCATCTTCAATGATTTTAAAACCATACTGCTGACTTAAATTTTTGATTTCTTGCATTTCACAAGATTGACCACTGAGATGAACAGGCGCTAGAATTTTTGGTAATGAGTTATTTTGTTCTGCTATGACTAATTTATTTTTTAACTGCTCAATACTAATATTGTAGGAATTTGGATCCATATCTACAAAATCAACACTTGCTCCACAATAGACTGCGCAGTTTGATGTAGCAACAAAAGTATTAGGACAAGTCCACAAAAAGTCTCCTGGACCAAGATTAAGTGCCATACATGCAATATGTAGTGCTGACGTAGCGCTATTAACTGCTACTGCATGCTTTGCACCAGTATAGTCACATGTAGCCCTTTCAAATAACGGCACAATGGGACCCTGGGTCAGTAAGTCGGATTTTAAAACTTTGACAACTGCAGCAATATCCTCATCTGTGACATCTTGTTTTCCATATTTAATTTTCATTGTTTATTTTAACCTCCATTTCATAATCCATGGGAAGGACCGGCGCCGTATATTGCTCCATTTCGAATGCTTTATTTAAAGCCAATAAGTTTTCTTTGTTCACTATTTCAGTATTTTCTCTATATTTTACAGGGGAACCTGTAAAAGTTTCATAATCAATCGAAGGTAACCAACAATCCTTAGGATAATCAGATATTACCTCAAGCGCTATCTTAGATGAGCAATCTTCTAGTAAATGAGTGTAAGGCCTAAAGCCATCATCCTTGCCATGCTGTGGCTGGGAATAAAAATGACCAAAAGTTCTAGGCTTCGTTAGGTAATCACAGCCAACCAAGATTGCTTTTTTAAAGCCTAGCTCGATTGCCAAGCCAATTCCTGCATGCAAACCTCCTGCTAAATAACTAAATTCTGAACATAGGTCTAAATGCTTTGAATCAGGATTCCTCATACCAAAATGATGAAGATAGAAAGTTCTATTCAATGGGCTGCCAAAGATATTAGTAAAGCTAGTAAAAAGATTTAAATCAGGAAATTTTGCAATCTCTCTCTTAAAGAGTTTACCCATAATATTAGCCTGATACTTCTTTAGGTAGGGATTTTTAAAGTAGCTGTAAAAAGACAAAGGCTCAATAAGTGCATAGCAACATGTATCCAAAAGATGAAAGTCTTTATGTAACACAAGATGGTTAATTGCGATTGTTGGGTGATCTGTAAAGTTCTTTAGTTCCATATATTTCAATGAAGCACCGTTCCCAAAAATGTAGCAAGTCCGATCTTTAAATTTATTTTTAAATGGAAGGTTTTTTTGTAAAATTGGCTTAAGCGCAGAATGCAAAAAATTATTTTTCATAAGATGATAATTTGACTAGAGCGTTAAAAAATTTCTTAGTATTTGCAGGCCCACCCTTCCACTTTTCTCTGGATGAAATTGACATCCAATAATATTCTCAGATTGAATAACAGCTGGAATAAAATTGTCGCCATACAAACATCCAGCAATGAGGTGCTTTGAGTGTTTGGGTTCACCCATAAAAGAATGGACAAAGTACAAGGCAGAATCCTCGGTGATCTCATTTAACAAAGTATCCTCCCATTTCACTCCTGCATTTTTTGACTTCACTAGATTGCTCCAACCAATATGAGGGATTTTTAATTTTTGACCATCTTTTGCCTCAGAAGAAATAGCTCTGACAGTTCCAGGGATTAAGCCCAATCCAACTGTCACACCAAACTCTTCACTGCGATCAAGAAGCAACTGCATGCCAAGACATATTCCAAGTAAAGGTGTTCCTTTTTCTGCAACTTCAGAAAGCAAGGAAATAAAGTTCCTCTTCTCTAGTTCCTGCATGCCATTAGCAAAAGCACCAACACCCGGCAGCACCAATCTATCAGCTTGTAAGATTATTTCTGGATCTCCTGAAACAATAACTGAGGCATCGTTATATTCTAAGCCTCTTCTGACACTTAAGAGATTGCCTACGCCATAATCAATTACAGTAACTTTATTTTTATTAAGGCTCATATCTTCTCACATCTATTCCTGCCTGATTAGCATCCTCTCTAATTAGAGGGATTGTTGACCTCTCATAGTGCAAGATATCCGCCATTGCAATTGCATCCGCACCACCTTGCTGCACTGCATCCCGCAAATGCTCAACACAACCCATTCCACCACTTGCTATGACTGGAATATTAACTGCTTGTGTAACCTTTTGAATAAGCTCAATATCAAAACCTTTTCTCGTCCCCTCACAATCTATTGAAGTTAATAAAATTTCTCCTGCCCCTTTCGCAACGCCTTCTTTGACCCACTCAACCACGTCTATTCCTGTTTTTTCTCTTCCAGAGTCTGTGTAGACCTCCCACAAATCATCTGATTGTTTTTTAGCCTCTATAGATAAAACCATACACTGAGAACCAAATCTCCTAGATACCTCACTTATTAATTCAGGTCTTTGGACAGCAGCTGTATTAATTGCAACTTTATCTGCTCCAGCTCTCAGTAACTCCTTTACATCATCAATATTTCTAATGCCGCCACCAACAGTTAGCGGAACAAAAATATGCTCTACGGTTCTAGAGACAATTTCTGGCAATTTACTTCTGCCATAAAGACTTGCAACAATATCAATATATATTAGTTCGTCAGCTCCTTGCAGATAGTACTTACTCGCATATTCTTGAGGATCACCGAGCACCCTCAGTCCCTCCAAATGAATCCCTTTAATTAGGTTTGGACCTTTGATGTCAAGTCTAGCAATTAAGCGAATTTTTTTATGCTTCATTAACTCTAATCAAGTCTTTTTTGATCATGCCAAACAGTACTTTTTAAATTCCAATCATCACCATCTTTTTCCCAGAGATGTGGAGATCGAAATTTATCAACCGTCTCATGAAATTGTTCTTCAGTTAATGAGATATATTCTAAAAATTCCTTGAAGTATTTTTTTGGAAATTCTTCATCGAATTTTCTAACCAACTGAGAGCCCTCCTCTCTTGTGATCTTGTTGTTTCTAATTTCCTGTGCTGCATCATACGTAGCTCTTCCAATGCCAAACTTTACAAGGGTTGTATAGTAATGGAACATATCGATCCGATCATCAATACTGCTATATTTTGAATAAGTACCTTCAGTTCTTTCAGTATTAGATTGGAAGCCAGTATGTTCTGTAGCGTAATAATAGCATTCTTGAGGATCCCATTTTAAATAGTAACCAAGATAATGAACCTCTACATTTTTAGACTTAAGATATTCTGCACTTGGGGGTATATAGGGAGCAAAATCATTTAAGGTAAAATCAGTTTCCTCTAAAATCTCTCTAATCTTTTTACCACCCAAAACAATATCCAAAGGATCATTGATTGAGAAAAACTTTGTGTCCATGGTTGGAATATAATTATCATCAAGATTATTGCCATATTCAGCTTGATTCTCGCCATACATGACTAACTCCACGCCAAATTTTGCTGCTAAGGATGGCCCAATAATTCTTTGCCCTACAATAAACGGCTGAAATGGATGAAGTAAGTTTACAAATGCTTGTTGAGTTAGATATCTATGCAAACGGCCATTAGGAGTCAATAACATATTATCTAGCCCACCTTCATGAATCCAATTTTCAAAATTCTTCCAGCCAATATCAGTATATTTATGAGGCGCCCATGTCACAGTCAGAGGATTCATACCATATTTATATTTCATAATATGGGACGTGAATGCACTATCTTTTCCACCACTTCCAGGGATAACAATGTCATAGTTACCGTCCCCACTTCTGTATCTATCACAAAGTTCCACTAGAGCTGCTTCTCTATCATCCCAGTTTATAGAGTCTGCTTTAGTTTCTTGGTAATGACAGGCATCACACACTCCGTCATTATCGAAGCCTATGGTTAATTTTTTTTCATCCTTAGAGTGTTTGAATTCAATGGTCGAGCTTGGACGCTGGTTAGAAATTACACAGCGTTTACAAAAAATAACCTCTGAGGGTAATCCAAAGAATGCATCTGACATTTTATAACTCCTAAAAAAATATATTATACGTTTTAAAAAACTCTAGAAAATAGTTTATTTGGCAATAAGCTAGACTATCTCAACTTAAAATCTAGCTAGAGTTCTCAGGCTAATCAAGATCAACAAAAAATTTCTGCTTAGGTATATCCCAGAACTCTTTGTCATTAAGTATGTTATAGAATTTTTCTGCGCTGTTGCCATCACCAAAGATAGTGGTTTGTGCATGCTTATTTTTATTAACGTTTAAAATAGCCTGGGAGAGTGAAACTAAGTCAAAATTAACGTTAATAATGCTCGGCAAAGATACCCGATTATTTTGTCGGGTACCAAGATTAATCGTGGGCACTCCAAAGTGAGGTGCTTCTCTTACTCCAGCACTTGAATTGCCGATCATAAAATCAGCATTTTTGAGTAATTGAAGAAAATGTTCGAATCTCATAGAGGGAAAAATTCTAAAATTTTCATTGCCAATCATGCGATCAAATGCATCAAAAATTATCTCAGAGCCATTATCATTATTTGGATAAATAACAACATAATTCTTATTTGATTGCATCAAAGCATCCACTAAAACGTGTATATGGATTTTTAAATCTTCCAGTTCTGTTGTAACAGGATGGAATATAACCACTCCATAATTATCATAGTTGATCTCATATCGCTTTTTAACATCTGCTAATGATGGCAAAGAGTTTGAATTCATAACATCAATGTCAGGTGATCCAATAATATATGTTGCCTCTGGTTTTTCTCCAAGCTGAAGCAGTCTCTTTTGAGCTTCATTATTTGCAACAAAATGCGCATGTGATAGCTTGGTTACAGCGTGTCGAATTAGCTCATCTATGGTTCCAGAAACTTCGCCCCCTTCTATATGTCCTGTTAATACATTATTTAAAGCGCCAACCGTAGCGCCAGCAAGAGCTTCAACTCTATCACCATGGACAATAATCATATCTGGATCGATTTCACGGACATAATCAGATAAACCTAGGATAGATTTAGCTAATACATGATCCATGCCGTCCGAAACGTTTTGATTAATGAATTTGTATATATTAGTAAAATTAGCTTTTTCAACTTCTTCGCAGGTATATCCATATTTAGCAAGCATGTGCATTCCCGTAACAAAAACATGTAGCTCAAATTGGTTATCGCTTTGAATGATCTTCATCAAAGATTTTAGTTTGCCAAAATCAGCTCGAGTACCCGTTACAAAAACAATTTTCTTTGGATGCTCCATAAATTAGCTCTCTAAATGAGATTTACTGAGCTGTTCGCCCTTATTAATATCTGCAATTGCCATTTTACCAATTAAACTTTCGTAATCTGCTGCTGAAAAATCTCCCTCACCAGGTCTACGTACCCAAATATTTTTTTCACTCAGCAGCTCGCCTATTTTGATATCTGCAATCGCAACCACAGAAGCAAACGCAAAGGCAATTGTTGCTTTTTCCTCTGAAACTGCATGTTTATCACCACCCCTCTCTTTAAAAAGAATTCTAGAACCATGAATCAATTCAGACATTGCATTAGGATCCATGGAGCACACAATATCTGGTCCAGGTCTATCTAAAGAGTCTGTAAAATGTCTCTCGAGAATTGAAGCCCCTAATGCAACCGCACCAAAACAGGCTAAGTTATCAGTTGTATGATCTGACAATCCAACAACTGCATCTGGAAATTCAGTTTGCAAAACGTTCATTGCTCCTAACCGAACTAACTCTGGAGGCGTGGGATATATATTTGTGGTATGTAATAGTGCATAGGGAATTTTAAATTCGCGTAATATATCAACTGCAGGCCTGATCGACTCAATTGAGTTCATACCCGTGCTTAAAATAATTGGCTTGCCTGCTTTGGCAATATGCTTAATTAATGGGTAATTATTACATTCTCCAGAGCCAATTTTGTAGGCAGGCACATTAAATCTTTCCAATCGATCGGCAGCAGCACGAGAAAATGGGGTACTGATAAAGATACAATCTTTTGATTGGATGTGATTCATTAAAGAAAGCTCTTCCTGTTCATCAAGGGCACATCTGGCCATGATTTCATATATTGATACATCTGCATTGCCTGGGATTACCTGTTTGGCCTCATCAGACATTTCATCCTCAACAATATGAGTTTGATGTTTAATGATTTCGGCGCCTGCATCAATTGCAGCATCTGCCATTGAAATTGCTAAATCTAGGCTGCCCTCATGATTAATTCCCATCTCAGCAATAACAACTGGAGGATGGTTATCTCCAATTAATCGGTTATTAATTTTTATTTCAGGCATCTTGTATTCTCAATAATTTTTCAGCTCTCAGTAAATCTTCTTTCTCATCAATATCAATACTATCATCTTCAGACATTATAAAAGGTATGCTGCCATTAGATGGAAACCCTTTTCTATCAATAAATTCTTGAATTGAAAAAATATAGATTGCTCCATTGGGTATAAAGACATCTTGAAGATCTTGCCTGCGAGCATTTGACATCTTTTCATCAAACAAAGATTGTAGTTGCCCAGACTCTGAAAGAACAAATGATTTAAATGGTGACTTTCTCATGTGCGTAACACTCATAAGAGATTTTGCATTATGTTGTAGCAAAATATTTATAGCTTTATCTATATGAAATGAGTTACGCAATGGTGATGTGGGCTGAAGATATACAATAAAATGATCCTCATAAGTAATATTTTTTGAAAGAGTGGTAATAAAATGATTGACTACCTCCTCTGCAGAAGCCTCATCAGAAGAAAATTCTTCTGGTCTAAGCAATGTTTTCGCTTGGAATGATTCAGCTAAAGTTAAAACAGATAAATCGTCAGAAGATACTCTAACTTCCTCTAATAAAGAAGAATCAACAGCAGCTGTAATGGTGTATTGAACTAATGGCTTATTATTAAGATGCAACATATTTTTGTTGAGCAATCCCTTGGAACCTTTCCTAGCAGGTATCAGACCTATAAAGGTTGGTCTAATATTCATGAGGTACTTCTAGCGTGATTTATGATTTCATCATATGAGCCAATACGCAGAATTTTGCCCTGATCTAATTCAATGATATGTGTACAATTCTCTAAGGTACTTAATCTGTGGGCTACAATGATTAATGTTAATTCTTCTCCAAGGTTTCTAATCGCCTCCATTACTACTTTTTCTGTTTCATTATCTAAGGCACTTGTTGCTTCATCAAAAACTATCACGTTTGCTTTTTTGTATAAGGCTCGAGCTATGCCAATGCGCTGTCTTTGACCTCCGCTTAACCGAACGCCTCTCTCGCCAACAACTTCTGAATATCCGTTAGGTCTGCTCTCTATAAAATTATCAATCATTGCTTTTTTTGCCGCATCTTTTACCTGCGGCATATTAATATTTTCTGGTGCAACTCCAAATGCAATATTTTCAGCAATTGAAGTGTCTGCAAGAAAGATACTTTGAGGTACATGTGCTACTGTCTGACGCCAAGCTCTGATTGAGCGATCGTCAATCTTCATATTATCTACCATGAGCTCGCCATGCGTCGGCTCCAAAAGACCCATCAGCAAATCAAGAGTTGTACTTTTACCACTTCCTGTGGAGCCTATTAGACCAATTCTAGATCCCTTCATTATCTTAAAAGAAATGTCATCTAGAACCCATGGACTACTTTCGTTATAACGAAAACTTAATTTATTAACTGAAAATGAATCTTTTATTTCAAGTGGCTGAGACTCATTCTGAAAATAATATTGAGGAAAAGGTTGGTCAAGAAGATCTACCACATCATTTAGAGCTGCATGACTGCCAGCTACAACTGACCAGTTACCGTATATTTGCTGCATTAGTGGAAGGAGTCTTTGTGCACCCAATGCCAACATACCTAATAGAGGAAGAGCGGCTGTGACACCCCCTGGACGATTAGTTAAGGCTAAAACAAACATGGCTATTAGTACCATGCCTAGAGATTCCATTGCATATCGTGGAGCTTGATTCATAAATCTATTTTCACCATTCGCTCTCATTAAAAGTAGAATTGCTTTTTGATAAATGGCGGTATAAATCCTTTGGGTTGCGTCTAGAATCACATCTCGAATTGCACCCAGACCCTCTTGCAAAGCTTTAACAACTTGAGTTTGCTGAGCAGCAATAGATATGCTATTTAATTCAAATTTTTTGCTGGTAACAAATGCAATGCATGCATAAGCAAATCCGAAGCTAATACCTGCAACTATCGTAACCAATGGATCAACAATAATCATTGTTGTTATTATTGAGCCAAATAAAAAAAACGAAGTTATAATTGCAGTGGCAGCCAATAGCACACCTGTAGCTGCTGAAACCTTTTGAGTGATACCACTAATAATTTCACTGCTACTTCTTTCTAAGTGCACTCTGAATGGTTGATATAGAGTTCTCTTATAGACCTCTATACTAAGATCTGCTCCTGTTGCATTAGATAATCTAATACTTACCCATAACAATAATAATCTCAACACTCCAGCAATAATAGCAGCTAATCCAAATGCAATGGTTAGGGGTAATATCAACTCATCTCCAGAACTTATCTCAAAAAAATTTATAAAGCCTGCAAGCCAAGGGGATTCAAAAACCTGATCTGGTTGAGTAAGAATCCCAATAAATGGAAGAACAGCACCAAGACTTGCCACCTCAGCAACAGAGGCAACGAGCGTTAGTATTAATAAAAAAGAAAATTGTACTTTTCTTCTCTTGCTAATATGAACCCAAAGACTCTTAAATAGACTCATCAAAGATTTATGTGATGTATTGTTATTCATTTTGCTGTGATCTTAAAATTCCATGCTGAATTACACATTTCTTGAATTGATCTCTGAGCTATCCACTGAAAAGCTTTTGCGGATCGATCAACATTTGCATAACAACTCGCAACGTCACCAGGTCTTTTTGAGGTGAATTTATATGGAATTTTGACGTTATTAATTGATTCAAAAGCACTAATTAATTCCAAAACGCTGAACCCCTTTCCGGTGCCAACATTGAATATATTAAAGCTCTGAGTTGGCTCTTTTGTAAACGTCGTATCATGATTTGCTAATGTTTTGATTCCTATAAAATTTAGAGCTAATAAATGAGATTCTGATAAATCCATAACATGGATATAATCACGAACTCCAGTGCCATCAATTGTATTGTAGTCATTACCGAAAATATTAATATGTGGCAATTCTTTGTTTGCAACATTTACAATTAAAGGCATCACATTGTTTGGTATGCCTTGAGGATTTTCCCCAATTAGACCACTATGATGAGCTCCCACAGGATTAAAGTACCTTAGACATACTATGTTCCACCCCTCTTCTTCCTGCGCAATTTGAGAAAGTTCTTGCTCAATTTTTAGCTTTGTTTCTGCATATGGGTTAATGGCTGATAAGGGGTGATGCTCATCTATTGGTAGATATTTTGGAATGCCATATACCGTTGCACTACTGCTATAAATTAAATTTTTAATTCCAAATGATCTCATTGAAGAAAGTAAACATGATGTCCCAAGGCAGTTATTATTATAGTATTCTGCAGGCTTGAGGATTGACTCTGAAACAGACTTTAAGGCAGCTAAATGGATTACTGCATCAAAATGATTCTCTTCAAAGACTTGGGTTAATTTAGTCTCATCACAAATACTACCTTTGTAAAAGGTAATTTTTTTGCCTGAAAGATTCTCAAGGCTATCTATTGCTTGTGAACTGCTATTAGACAAATTATCTAGTATGACAACATCATGCCCATTTTCTAGCAACATCGAAGAAATATGAACGCCAATGTATCCGGCTCCGCCAGGTATGAAAAAATTCATTTAAATTAAGGTGCTGATATTTATAGCAATATAGCTAAAAAATATTAACTAGTTTTTCTTAAGAGATAATGGTTGGTAAAGACAAAAAATATTCCAAGCAGAAAGCCTATAAATGTTCCAGCTATACAGATCACTGCCCGAGCAGGCCCTGATTTCTTTTCCGGGACATAGGCTGAGTCAAGAGGTCTTAAAAGATACTCTATACGCACATTTGCAAGCATCTCAGTTTCAAGCTGAGATTGAATTAAAGAATTAATCGAGTTTCGTATGTCAGCAACTTTATATATACCAAGTTGCTCAGTAAGATACGCCGTCGATCTTTTAGCTTGAGTGATATCTCGATGTCTTTCAATGTTATTTAACTCAGTGATTATTAATTCTAAAAAATATTTAGCAAAGTATGGTGATTGATGCTCAATGCTAATTGCCAAAAACTCAGTATCAGGATCAATAAATACGTTAACCATTGATAGGTATTTTTTATAGACCTCGTTCTCAGATGGCAAAGTGCCGAGCCATTTTTGGTTTGCGGGATCATACACATTCTCAATAAAAACCATGGACTGTGTCGTCGCATCGTATTCTTCAAGTGCCATTAATGCTGGAAG
>TARA_B110000003_G_scaffold64730_2_pt1 | contig 32838 bp, 34 predicted proteins | sample TARA_B110000003 | Tara Oceans TARA_B110000003 (sample SAMEA4396424) | marine metagenome | biome: Westerlies Biome; feature: [SRF] surface water layer (ENVO:00010504); material: water (ENVO:00002006), including particulate matter (ENVO:01000060) such as... | depth 5 m
GAATTGTGATCCTTTCAATTAATAATTTTATAATTTTATAATTTCAAACTCTGGTAATGGAAAAATTAGAGTCCTTCCCTTCATGGATGAAAGCGATAGAAAATGATCTTTAAAATGCCAAGGTAAAATTAATAAATAATCAGGATTTCGCTTCAATACTTCATCTTCTGGAATCAATGGAATTAAAGTTCCGGGCGTATATGCCCCATATTTTTCCTCATTAATCTCTCCAATTGCCTCAAGAAGGCTACTGTTAATACCATAATGTTGCAGTAAAACATTTCCTTTTGTTGATGCTCCTATGCCATAAACACTTTTATTGTTTGCCTTAGCTTGATTGAGAAATTCAATTAATACTTTACAATTTTTATCAATATTCGATTTAAAGTTATTAAAAACTTCTAAAGAATCAAGATTAAGTGCTAGCTCATCATTACGAATTTTATCTAAATATTTTAATTTTGAATTATATTTAGAATTTACTTTTGCTGCTGTAACTGAAAAACTACCCCCATTTATATTATTAAATTCAACATCAATAATTTTTAAATTTGCTTTTGTTAAAACCCAATCGATCTGTTTTAAAGAATAAAATTCTAAATGTTCATGACATATGCTATCAAAACCATTTGTTTTAATCATGTTGGGAAAATAGCCTTGTTCAAAAATCCATAATCCATCTTCATCTAATGAAGCATTAATTTCTTTTGCAAAGTAAATTGGATCTTCTACATCATAAAACATTGAAAATGACGTAATAATCTTAGCTTTAGATTTAGAAAATTTTGAAACAACCTCAGAAGAAAAAAATTCAGGAATTAATGAAATCGAATCTGGATAATATGCTTTAAATTTAATTCCTGTTGGATCAATTCCCAATAATTTATATTTATTTTGAGGATATGCCTTTAGCGATGTACCGTCATTACTTCCAATATCAATTATTAAATCTCCCTGCTTAAGATTTTTTAAATTTTTTATTTTTTTAATTTTTTCTTTTAAATGATCAACCATACTTGAGTTTAAACCGGATCGATAACCATAATTTAATCCGTACAACTCGTTAAGGTCATAGCTCTGCTTAAGTTGAACAAGGCCACAAGCTCCTTTACCATGACACTTAACTAAATCAACGGGACCAGAGGTAACTTTCTCTGACCTATCTTTAGGAAATACACCTGTTAAGCACTGTCTACCTAATTTAATAATACTTACTAAATTAGTGTTATTACAAATACGACAAGATGAAATTGAATTATAAATATTAAATTTTAAAAATTAAAGTTGGAAAAAATTTAAAGCTTTTCTGATTAAGCATTACAGACTTTTTAAAGCATTTATTGCTTCCAATATTGGATAATGATGGTTACCGATAAATAATCCATTCTTATCAAGGTACTCAGCATTTTTTAAATCGCCATGAACTTCATAATCAAAAAATTTAATGACATCATTTTTAAGAAAATTACCAGTGACAATTGGTCTCAATTCGAAACCTAAATGGTTTAACTTACTCACTAGCTCATTTCTTGAAAGATTGCTGTTTGGTCTTACAATAATACTAAAACCGAACCAGCTACTCATCCCAACTTCTTTCTGAATTATTAAATCAGGATGATTAGTTAATGTATTTTTAAATAATTCAGCATTTTTTCGCCGTTCAGAAATTATCATAGGCAATTTTTTTACTTGCTCAATACCAATCGCTCCTTCAAGCTCTAAAGGTCGAACATTATACCCAGGTAGTACAAAACGAAATGATTCCTCAAGTGAGTCATCATCTTTATCGTCACAAATTAAATTTTTTGTGGGTAAGCCACGAGTCCATCCATGCGATCTAAGGGAGATAAGAATTTGATATAACTCTTGATCATCAGTGGCAATCAGACCACCCTCCATGGTTGAAATATGATGACTATAAAATGAACTAAAGGTCCCCATAACTCCAAAAGTTCCTGTTTTCTTATTATTAAATGTTGCCCCCATTGATTCACAATTATCTTCTAATAAAATAATATTTTTTTCTTTTATAATCTTATTAATACAATCAAAATCATTTGGATTTCCTAGTAAATTTACTGCAAGAATTACACGTGTATTTTTTGAAATTGCTGACCCTAATTGATCAAGATCATAATTAAGTGTTTCTAAGCTTATATCTACAAACTTAATCTTTAGACCATATTGGTAAAGTGGGTAATATGATGTGCTCCATGAAACTGCAGGGACAATTACTTCATCTCCTCTTTTTAACTTTAATTTAGGGTTTTTGGTATAAAAAAGAGCTGCGATCATCAATAGGTTTGCAGATGATCCCGAATTCACCATTACTGCATTTTGACTACCGACATACTGTGAAAAAATTTTTTCAAACGACTTTACATTTCTCCCCATTGTAAAGTTGCCTGTTGCAATAACATTTTGCATTGCATCGATTTCTTTTTGATCCCAGGTTGCTGTTGCTAGTGGAAACTTAAATGTCATTTAGCTATCTCTTTTAAATAAAATTCATATGATTTTTGAAGCCCAGCTTTAAGGCTTGTCTTTGGCTTCCATCCCCAGCTAGTTTGAAGGTCTATATTAACTAGCTTTTGAGTCGTCCCAACTGGTTTAGTTTTGTCGTGAGTAAAACTTCCAGTGAAACCAATAACTTTTGCTGCCTCAATATAATACTCATTGACTGTAATATCATAACCTAATCCAATATTCATATTATTTGGAATATTATCAAAATCTTCAATAGAACAAATTATTGCGTCAGCTAAATCTGCTGCATACATAAATTCGCGACGGACAGTTCCATCACCCCAAATTTCAATCTCATTTAAATTCAATTTTTTAGCTTGATGAAGCTTGTGAATTATGGCGGCTACTAGATGCGAATTTTCCGGGCCAAACTTATCAAATCTCCCATAAAGATTACATGGTATTAAAGTTTTATAGTTAAAGCTATCATCTTGTTGCATTATATATTTACATAATCTTGTGATTGCTAGTTTTGAAATTGCATACCCCTCATTGGTTTCCTCTACTTTTCCTGTTAGCAGCATATCTTCTGTGAAAGGTCTTGAAAAATTAGCCGGGTACATACAAGAGCTCCCGAGATTAATTAACTTCTTAATTCCTAATTTATGAGCAGCTATAATAATATTTCTACCCATATCTAAATTATCAACAAAATATTGTAAGGGCTCTTGAATATTAATCTGTATTCCTCCAACCTTGGCTGCAGCATGAATAATCATTTCAGGTTTATATTTTTTAAGATATTTTTTGACCTCTTCAAAATCTCTAAGGTCTAGCTCACTTGATCTTGGTGTAAGAATATCGTAAGAGGATATATCTTGATGTTCCAACAAGTTTTGACCAACCATACCTCCTGCACCAGTTAGTAAAATTGTTTTTTTAATCATAAAAAGAATTATTCATTGTAATCAGGAGTTTTATAGCCATGTTTTTTAGTTAACTCATCTCGTTGGGCTGAGCTAAGGTCTGCTTGAACCATTTCTGAAACTAGAGAATTAAAGTCAATCTTTGGTGACCAACCCAATTTTTTCATCGCTTTTGATGCATCACCAAGAAGTGTTTCCACTTCAGTTGGTCTATAATATCTAGGATCAACAGCAACTATGATTTTACCTGATGAATCGTAGCCCTTTTCTTCCTTGCCTTTTCCCTTCCAGGTTACTTGAATATCTAATTCTTTTGCGGCTGCATTTACAAAATCGCGAACACTATATTGAGATCCAGTTGCTATAACAAAATCTTCAGGGGTCTCTTGTTGAAGCATTAGCCATTGCATTTCAACATAATCCTTTGCATGACCCCAGTCACGAAGGGCATTCATATTCCCAAGATATAAACAATCCTGAAGTCCTAATTTAATTCTAGCCAGAGCTCGTGTTATCTTTCTAGTAACAAATGTCTCACCTCGATTCGGGCTCTCATGATTAAATAAAATACCGTTACAAGCAAAAATACCATAAGCTTCTCTGTAATTTATTGTTATCCAATGTGCATAAAGTTTAGCTGCAGCATATGGGCTTCTTGGATAAAATGGGGTGGTTTCTTTTTGCGGTATTTCTTGCACTAATCCATATAATTCAGATGTTGAGGCTTGATAAAATTTAGTCTTTTTTTCTAATCCTAAAATACGAATTGCTTCAAGTATCCTCAGAGGTCCCAAAGCATCAGAATTAGCTGTGTATTCTGGCTCTTCAAACGAAACAGCGACATGACTTTGTGCTGCTAAATTATAAATCTCATCTGGTTTTACTTTTTGTATAATTTGAGTAAGACTCAATGAGTCAGTCATATCTCCATGATGAAGATAAAATGGCCTTCCTTTTTCATGAAGATCATGAAATAAATGATCAATTCTTAGGGTATTAAAGGAAGAGCTTCGGCGCTTAATACCGTGAACCTCATAGCCTTTATTCAGTAAAAATTCTGATAAATACGCTCCATCTTGACCAGTTACGCCAGTAATTAATGCTATTTTACTCATTTTGTCTTCCTTCCATAATTATCTTCTATTCGCTCAATATCATCTTCACCTAAATATTCTCCTGATTGGACCTCAATGATTTCCAAAGGTATTTTTTTAGGATTAGATAATCGATGTAATTCCCCTAATGGGATAAAAGTAGACTCATTTTTTTCTAAAATCATCTCTTTATTTCCACTTTCTACTTTAGCAGTTCCTTTTACAACTACCCAATGCTCAGCTCGTTTTGTATGTTTTTGAAGACTTAAACTTGCCCCTGGATTAACTTGTATTCTTTTAACCTTAAAGTTCTCACCTTCATCAATTGTCATATACCAACCCCAAGGTCTATGAACTTTTGAATGGCAATCACCTTCAACTCTTTTTTCCTTTTCAAGCCTTGCTACTATCTCTTTGACGTTTTGACTGCTTTCTCTATTAGCAACCAAAACTGCATCAGCAGTTTCAACAATTACAATATCTTCTAATCCAACTGTAGCTATTAATCTGTGAGTAGAATGAATTAATGAATTTTTTGTTTCTTCAATAACAACATCCCCATGAGTAACATTACCTTTTTTACTTTTATCCTCGTATGACCATAATCTATCCCATGAGCCTAAATCATTCCAACCCGCATCTAGTGGAACGACTTTAAGAGGAATATCAGCAGCATGACACTTTTCAATAACTGCGTAATCAATCGATTCACTAGGAATTTTAGAAAAAATTTCTTCATCAGGTCTAATAAATTGATTATCTTTTTTATTTAACTCAAAAGCATTTAATGTTGCCTCAAAAATATCTAACCTCAAAGACTTAATAGTATTTAACCAAATACTCTTTTTTACTACAAATATTCCGCTATTCCATAAAAAATTTTTAGAATCAATATATTCTTTTGCTTTTTTTAGAGAAGGTTTTTCTGTAAATTGTTTAACACTAAATTCATTAAATTCTCCTGGTTTTAAATCATGCTTAATATAACCATATCCTGTTTCAGGTCTATCTGGATTAATACCCATTGTTACAATTGAACCTTCGCATGCAGCCATTACACAATTCTTCAGAGCTTTTAAAAATGTATCGCTATCACGAATAATTTGATCTGCTGGGGTCACAATTAAGACTGGATCACCATCGTCTTCAGCCATCATTGCTGCCATTGTGAGTGCTGGTGCAGTATTCTTTCCAACAGGTTCTAATAATATATTAGCTTTAGATATTTCTAATTGTTGTAATTGCTCTGAAACAATAAATCTATGTTCTTCATTTGTTACCACCATGAATTTATTAATTTCAAAATCTTTTGAGCTGAATTGACTTAATCTTTTTACAGCCATTTGAAATAAACTCTCAGAACTGGTAAGAGTTATAAATTGTTTTGGGTAAGTTGATCTTGATAAAGGCCAAAGTCTTGATCCTGAGCCACCACATAAAATTACTGGAGTAATATTAAAAATATCATTCATAATAATTCCTTTTGATGGCTTCATAAAGAATCCTGCACTGCATCTATTTCTTTTTTAAGAGCTTCATATTCTAACTTTTTTCGATTTAAAAACCCAATCGTAAGACTAGCCTTTTCAACTAATCCCTTTTTTGTTAATAAATATAAATAACCTAGTTTATTGGGATTTGAATTAAAATTTTCTAATTTAATATGCCCAATATCGATTAATGCTTTTAAGCAATAATTAATACTACCCAGACTTACCCCCAATTCTTTTGCTAAATCACGTTGAGAAATAGATGGCTTATCCTCAATTGTTTTAAGCAATTTAAAATGTAAATCAGGATTTAGTGTTTTTAATTTTTTAGGTGAGTTCACTAACGCTACCGCCCTGTCCGCGCTAAACGCAACATGAATAATAAACTACATAAACTATTATTTATCATATACTTATCTATTGTTCATTTTTGAACAACATAAGCAGAATACCCTTCAAACGAATATTCGTCAACTAAATAGGAAATGTAAATTAAGAGTTGGTAAATAGGTCAGCATCTTGAAAAGAAGATGCATTTTTGTCTTTATTTGATAGCAAAATATTTGATTGATTTGGCCAATTTATTGATAAAACTGGATCATTCCAAACAATAGCCCTTTCAGAATCAGGATGGTAATAATTAGTTGTCTTATACATAACTTCTGCAAATTCAGATATGACCAAAAACCCATGAGCAAATCCTTCTGGAATCCATAGCTGTTTTCTACTGTCTGAATTTAATGTTTCAAAAACAAATGTCGAAAATGTGGATGATGATTTTCTTAAATCAACGACAACATCAAAAATTTCGCCTTGAAGAACACTTATTAGCTTTCCTTGTGCCATAGGATCTAATTGATAATGTAAACCACGTAATGTATTTTTTTTCGATTTTGAAAAATTATCTTGAACAAAAGAAACCTTCCTTCCAGTTATATTTTCAAATTTTTCAAGATTAAAACTTTCGTAAAAAAATCCTCTATCATCTTGTAAAATATCTGGCTCGATTAATAGAACTTCAGGTATCTTTAATTTTGTAATCTTCATTTAATCTAATAATCCTTCTAAATATTCTCTATAACTACTATTATCTTCTTCTTCCAACATATTCAATAAATTTTCTTTTGTTATCCAACCTTTTCTAAAGGCAATCTCTTCAATACATGCAATTTTTTGCCCCTGTCTCTTCTCAACAGCAGCAATAAATTGATTTGCCTCCAATAATGACTCATGTGTTCCTGAATCAAGCCATGTAAAACCTCTATTTAAAATCTCAACATTTAATTTATCTTCATTCATATATATGCGATTTAAATCAGTGATTTCTAATTCACTTCTATGAGAAGGTTTAAGACTTTTTGCAAATTCAACTACCCTACTATCATAAAAATATAATCCTGTTACAGCAAAATTAGATTTAGGATCTTTCGGTTTTTCTTCAATTGACATCGCTTTAAAATTTTTATTGAATTCAACCACGCCATACCTTTCAGGATCTGAAACATGATAAGCAAAAATAGTAGCGCCCTTATTCTTTGAGGCATTTAATAATAGATTCGTCATCTCGTTTCCGTGAAATATATTATCTCCTAAAATCAAAGCAGAAAGATCATCACCAATGTAATCTTCAGCTAGGATAAATGCCTGAGCAAGACCATCTGGAGATGGTTGAATTTGATATGAAATTTTTATTCCCCAAATACTGCCATCTCCAAGTAATGCTTCATATTGGTTAATATCCTTAGGTGTTGATATAAGTAATATGTCCTTTATACCAGCCATCATTAAAGTTGAAAGTGGGTAGTAAATCATTGGTTTATCAAAAACAGGAAGAAGTTGTTTTGAAATAACCTTCGTTAATGGAAAAAGTCTAGAACCTGTACCACCTGCAAGAATTATTCCTTTTCTTTTAATAATAGCCATTTTGTATCCTAATTTTTACCACTTATAATTTTTTTTAACTCATTTTGCCATTCTGGACATTTTATTTCAAAGGTTTCCATTATTTTTTTATTATCTAAAACAGAGTTCGATGGCCTGATAGCAAGGGTAGGAAAATCAACTGTTTTAATTGGCTTAATATTATTTATTGCACATTTAAATTCTGATCCCAAATCATTTGAATTATGAATTATTTTTTTTGCAAATTCAAACCAACTAGTTACCCCCAAACACGATAAATTATAAATTCCATATAAGTTATTTTTTTCGATTTGTTCTAATTTTTTTACTATCTCCAATATAGAATTTGCAATGAAGATTGCTGATGTAGGAGCTCCTATTTGGTCGAAAACAATTCTAAATCCATCTTTTTTCTTTGCCATGTCAAGAATTGTTGTAAGGAAATTTTTACCTCTTAAACTATAAACCCAACTGGTCCTTAGAATAATATATTTTGAATTATTTTCTTGAATAAAAATTTCCGCATCATATTTAGATTTACCATATATTGATTGTGGTTTAGCTTTATCAGTTTCAATATAAGCACCCTTTTTTAAACCATCAAAAATATAATCAGTCGAAAATTGAATTAATGGAATATTAAGTTTTTTTGATTTTATAGCTAAAAATTTTGGCCCTTCTGAATTTATTTTAAATACTATATCTGGCTCTTTTTCAGCATGATCTACATTAGTATATGCTGCAGAATTAATTATTAAATCTGGTTTAATCTCATCGATTACTTTCTCCATCTGTTCTATATTTGTCAGATCAAAACTTTGGTGGGTTACCCCGAAAACTGTATAGAAAGGTGATAGCTTTTGATTAATATAATAACCAACTTGACCATTTACTCCAGTCAGAAGAATCTTCATGAGTATTATTTATCACCCCATTTTTTATAGTCTCTACTTAAAATATTTTGTATCCATACATCATTACTAAGATACCATTCAATAGTTTTAACTATGCCTGACTCAAAAGTTTCTTTAGGTTGCCAGCCTAGTTCTTTTTGGATTTTAGAAGAATCTATGGCGTACCGTCGATCATGGCCTTGTCGATCTTTTACAAAAGTAATTTGTTTTAAATAAGAATTTTCATCTTCTCTAGGCTTAAGTTTATCTAATAATTTACATATTAATTCAACTACTTGAATATTAGTTTTTTCTGTATTCCCGCCAATATTATAAGTTTCTCCTATCGCTCCACTTTTTAAGATCGTCCTAATGGCCTCACAATGGTCATCAACATGCAGCCAATCTCTAATCTGTTTACCATCACCATATAAAGGTAATGACTTATCATTTATTGCATTAATAATACATAAAGGAATTAATTTTTCTGGAAACTGAAAAGATCCATAATTATTTGAGCAATTAGTTGTTATAACAGGTAATTTATAGGTTTGATGCCAAGCTCTGACCAAATGGTCACTAGCTGCCTTGCTTGCACTATATGGACTGTTTGGGATATATCTATTTTCTTCAGTAAAAGGAGATGCTTTTATATCTAGGTCACCATAAACTTCGTCAGTAGAAATATGTAAAAAACGAAACTCTTTTTTTTGTTTTTCCGTTAAGACTTCCCAGTAAGAAAGAGTGCTTCTTAAAAGTCTATAGGTACCAAAAATATTTGTTTCTATAAATGCATCAGGCGCAGATATTGATCTATCAACATGACTTTCAGCAGCAAAATTTATGATTGCTGTTGGGTTATATTTTTTAAGAGTTGATAAAATTAGTTCGGAATCGCCTATATTTCCTTTGATAAAAAAATGTCTATTATTTTTAGATAAAGAAGATAGGTTATCTAGATTTCCTGCATAAGTTAAATTATCTAGTGAAACTACGTCCCCATCTTGGCAACCAAGCCAATTTAAAACAAAGTTTGATCCAATAAAGCCGGCGGCTCCTGTAACAAGAATTGTCATATTAAACCTTAAGTTTTTTTATTAAACAAGCTTGAGCCTTTGTTCAATAATGTCGCAGAAAATATGTCCTATTAATATATGTGCTTCTTGAATTCTTGCAGTAGATTCTGATTTTATTACAAGTGATTCATCTGAAATCTGACTTAATTCTCCCCCATCATTTCCAGTGAGTGCAAGAGTCACAGCACCCAAAGACTTTGCGGTATTAAAGGCTCTAATAATATTTTTACTATTTCCTGAAGTAGAAATTCCGACCAAAATGTCTTGAGGGCCTCCAAGGGCTTCAAATTGACGAGAAAAAATCTCCTCAAAGCCATAATCATTTCCTACACTAGTTAAAATTGAAGTATCAGTTGTTAATGCTAAAGACCTTAAGGCACGACGATCTTTTTTAAAACGACCCACTAGTTCTGCTGCAAGGTGTTGGCTGTCTGATGCACTACCACCATTTCCACACCAGAATATAGTTCCATCATTTTCTAAACAGGTTGTTAACTTATCTGCAAACATATCGATTGTATCAATATGAGACTTAAGAATTTTATCGATTACATCAAGATGTTCTAAACAATTTTTTTTTATAATATCTGGCATAATTTTTGTTTAAAAGCTTTAGTTATTTAAATCAGTAAATATTTATTTTAACTCATATAATATATAAATAAGTATTGAGTAGGGAAGCATTATTTTTAAATTATAAAAAAACCGGCAAAGCCGGCTTTTTTATAATTATTAATGTGTTAATTGATCTTCTTTATCTAAAAGCATTTTTATTCTCAGCTTTTCTTTTTTATATAGCCTTAGTCTTAAATCAGGTACGTAATTTTTATAGGCTTGTCTGACAATATCTTTTAAAGCTTGATGTCTATTCTTAAGTTCTCTAAAATTCATACTACTCCTTTTAATTTAAAAAAAATTTAAAAAAAATTGTATTTCTAACTTACTAGACTTTAAATAAGTTTGTTATAAGGAATTATAAAAAAACTTACATAAATAACTTTATACCTATTAAAAAAAAATTCTAGTATTATTTATATATTATAAATATATATTTTACAAATTTCATATATGAAATATGTTGATAAAAAAATATTAGAAGATGTTCAATTCTATATCACTACAAAATATTCATGTGGTTATATAAATGGTCAAGATGCTCAATCACTTGTTGCAACCCCATATAAAAATATAAATGGTCAAAATTATAATAGTCTTATAAGTAGGGGTTTTAGAAGAAGTGGTCAGTATGTTTATAAACCAAACTGCAAAAACTGCAGTGCATGTATTCCTATTAGAATATTGGCATCAAGCTATATTGTTAGTCGATCACAAAAAAGACTAAAAAAATATCTTAATAAACTTTCAGTAAAAATATTGCCGTTAACATTCAATGAAGAACATTATAATTTATATGTAGATTATCAAAATAATAGACACAGAAATAATAGCGAAAATGAAGACGATATAGCTGACTATAATGATTTTTTAATTAAAAGTAATGTTAATTCAAAACTTGTCGAATTCAGACTTAACAATCAACTTAAAATGGTAACAATCATAGATATAATAAATGATGGTATTTCTGCAGTTTACACATTTTACGATTGTAATGATCAAAAGCTAAGCTTAGGGACAATGTCTATAATTTGGCTACTAAACTTATGTGCTAAAGAAAACCTTTCTTTTCTTTATCTTGGTTATTGGATTTATGAAAGTCAAAAAATGAAATATAAAACAAACTTTAAACCCTATGAGTTAATGATTGAGGGAGTTTGGCAGGAAGCAAGAGACTAAATAGCGTGTTACAATTTTCTTTTTACCTAACTTTCACTGATGAAAAAATTATATATTTTTGGCGTAGGGCTAATAGGGGGTTCAATAGCTCTCAAAGCTCGTGAATTAAATATTTTTGATAAAATAATTGGTATCGGAAGAGTTGGTGGAAGTTCTTTAGATGGTCTCGTAAAGTCTGGGGTGCTTGATAGTTCATCCACAAAAATAGATATAAGTATAAATGAAGCTAGCTTAATTATTATTGCTACCCCAGTCGAACAAACAAAACTTATTTTAGAAGATGTTGTACCGTTTTTAAATCCTAAAACAATCATAACTGATGTAGGTAGTACAAAGTCAAACATTATGAACGAGGCTAAAATTGTTTTAGAAGATAAATTTTGCCAATTTATTGGCTCCCACCCAATCGCCGGATCAGAGAAGCATGGTCCATCGGCAGCAAAAAAAGATTTATTCCAAGATAAAAATATTATTCTAACTCCAAATACTAAAAATTCTTTAGCTACGGTTTCAAAACTTAAGGAATTTTGGGAACTTTTAGGAGGAGTAGTTACAAATATGAATGCTGAGGATCATGATCAAATATTTTCTACTGTAAGTCACCTTCCACATCTGCTGGCTTTTAGCTTAGTTAATCTCATTAATAATAAAAAAAATAAAGAGACTTTATTAAATTTTGCTGCCAGTGGATTTAGAGATTTTTCAAGAATTGCTGCAAGCTCTTCACAGGTTTGGAAAGATATAACAATTCAAAACAGGGAATCAATAATTAAAGATCTAAAGCTATTTCAAAAAGAGATTGACAAATTAACTGCTCTGATTAATTTAAAAGATCAAAAAAAATTAGATGATTATTTAAAATCAGCAAGCCATACAAGAAAAAATTGGACAGAAGAAACTTAAGTGAAACAAAAAAAATTAAACGCATCATCACTTGCCAATGGGAAAATTTATTTGCCTGGTTCAAAAAGTATTACCAATAGAGTGCTTCTTATGTCAGCTTTATCTGATGGAGATACTTTAATACAAAACTACCTTGATTCAGATGATACCCAGCAAATGCTAAATGCTTTAAAGGTTTTGAAAATTGAATTTGATATCATTCAAAAAACAGATATCTTAATTAAAGGCTGTAATCATAACTTTTTAAACAAAAATGCAAAATTATCCTTAGGGAATGCAGGAACAGTATTTAGGCCACTTACCGCAGTTTTGGCTTTAATAGGTGGTAAATATCATCTAAAAGGTACAAAAAGGATGCATGAACGTCCGATTAAAGATTTAGTTGATTCGTTAAAACAAATTGGAGCCAAAATAGATTACATAGGTAATCCAGGATATCCACCACTCAAGATATTTCCTGCAAACATAATATGTAATAAAAAAATTAAAATTAAAGGTAATGTTTCTAGTCAGTATTTAACGGCATTATTAATTGCTGGACCATTATGTGATCAAAATATCGAAATTCAAATAATTGGTGATCTTATTTCTAAACCTTATATTGATATAACTTTAAAGCTCCTTTCTCAATTTGGAATAAAATATAAAAATAATAATTGGACAAATTTCACTTTAAAAGCAACATCAAAATTTAAGAGTCCAAAAAAAATTAAAATAGAAGGTGATGCTTCATCAGCATCTTATTTCTTTGCGGCAGGAGCAATTGGGGGAGCAGTCGAAGTTGCTAATATTAATAGATCAAGTATTCAAGGTGATTTAGAATTTTTAAAAATCATAAAGAAAATGGGAGCAACTATCCAATATCTTCCAAACTCAATTAAAGTTTCGAAAAAAAAACAACTAGTTGGCATCACTATAGATTGTAAAAAAATTCCAGATGCAGCAATGACTTTAGCTATTTTAGCTCTATTTGCAAAGGGGTCTACAACTTTAAAATCCATTGGAAGTTGGCGCATTAAAGAAACTGATAGAATTTTAGCAATGGAAACTGAGTTAAGAAAGTTAGGTGCTTTTGTTTCAACAACTAAAAACTCAATAACAATCAAACCACCAAAAAAAATTCATAATAATATTAGTATCGATACTTACGATGATCACAGGATCGCTATGTGTTTTTCTTTAATATGCCTGGCAGACAAAAATATTATTATTAACGATCCAGACTGTACAAAAAAAACTTATCCGAATTTTTTTAAGGATTTTGGAGGAATTATTTGACTAAAAAAAATAATCCAGCTGTTATCGCTATTGATGGTCCAGCAGGTTCTGGAAAAGGAACAGTAGCTAAACACCTCTCTACTAAATTAAATTTTCACTATCTTGATTCGGGAGCAATTTATAGAGTTATCGCTTATGCTGCAATGAGTAAAAATATCCAATCGGAATCTATTAACAGCTTAATAGAATTGGTTTCTAAATCTAAAATTCAGTTTAAACAAAACGATGTTTGGCTTAATAATAATAAAGTCACAGATTTTATTAGAAACGAATTGATAGGCAAGTCAGCGTCTAAAATTGCAATGCATCATAAATTAAGGGCATCTATACTTGACTATCAAAGAAGTTTTTGTAGAATGCCTGGTCTGGTAGCTGAAGGAAGAGATATGACAAGTGTTGTTTTTCCTAATGCTAATTTAAAAATATACTTAAATGCAAGTGTTCAAGAAAGAGCGGAAAGAAGATATAAACAATTGATATCAAAAGGAAATGATGTTAATCTGTTGAGCCTAACTCAAGAAATAAACATTAGAGATGCAAGAGATAGGAATAGAGAGGTATCCCCTCTTGTTATAGAAAAAGAAGCGTATGTTATAGAAACAGATGATCTTACCGAAAATCAAACGGTTGATAAAATTTTAAACTTGTTTGAAAAGTTATAAAAAGTTCTGATACCTCAAAATTATCAGGTAAATTAAATTTCCCCATCGCTAGTTGGGATTATATAGTTAAGGTTAATAAATTAATGGCAACCACAGATATTATAAAAGATTCTAATCCAGAAAGTTTTGCAGCATTATTTGAAGAAAGTATGGCGCTTAAAGAAATGCGCCAAGGTGAAATTATAACAGCTGAAGTTATTTCTGTAGAAAGTGACTTCGTAACAGTAAGTGCTGGACTTAAATCAGAGAGTATTATTAAAACAGAAGAATTTTTAGATGACAAAGGAACAATTGAAGTTACTTTAGGTGATCATGTAAAGGTTGCTATAGAAAAAATAGAGGATGGTTACGGCTCAACAATTTTATCTAGATCCAAAGCAAAACAAATGCAGGCCTGGATTGATCTTGAAGATGCGATGAATGAAGGAACAATTGTTAATGGCTTTGTTAGTACAAAAGTTAAAGGTGGTTTAAGAGTTACAGTAAATGGAATAATGGCATTTTTACCAGGGTCCCTTGTTGATGTAAGACCTATAAAAGATACATCCCCTTTTGAAAATAAAGAATGTGAATTAAAAATAATAAAAATTGATCGAAAAAGAAATAATGTTGTAGTTTCAAGAAAAGCTGTAGTTGAAGAACAATCTGGAACTAATACTGAAGCAGTTATCGCCACGCTAGTAGAGGGAGCAAATATAAAAGGTATTATTAAAAATATAACTGACTACGGAGCTTTTGTAGACCTAGGAGGTATTGATGGACTTCTTCACATAACAGATTTAGCATGGAAACGTATTAAACATCCCTCTGAGATTTTAAATGTTGGTGATGAAATAGAAGCACGGGTTCTAAAATATGATAAAGAAAAAAATAGAGTTTCTTTAGGGCTTAAACAACTGGATGAAGATCCATGGGTTGGATTGAATAAACGATACCCGATAAGTACCAGAATATTTGGTAAAGTATCAAACCTTACAGACTATGGAGCTTTTATCGAAATTGAAACTGGAATTGAAGGATTGGTTCATGTTTCAGAAATGGATTGGACAAATAAAAATATACATCCTTCAAAAGCAGTTCAGCTAGGAGATGAAGTAGAAATAATGATCCTCGAGATAGATGAAAGCAGAAGAAGACTCTCATTAGGAATGAAGCAATGTAAACCAAATCCATGGGAAGATTTTGCTGCAAACCACAAAAAAGATGAAAAAATTACTGGAAATATAAAATCAATTACTGATTTTGGAATGTTTATTGGATTAGAAGGTGGTATCGATGGCCTAATTCATCTATCTGATATTTCATGGGTAGAAACAAGCGAAGAAGCTGTAAAAAAATATGCAAAAGGTGATAGTGTTGAATCTATTATAATTTCAATTGACGTTGAAAAAGAAAGAATATCACTTGGTGTCAAGCAACTTACAGATGACCCTAATCCTGAAACAAATAAAGTAGAGAAAACAGAAGAGAAAACAGAAGAGAAAACAGAAGAGAAAGCAGCAAAAAGTGTAAGGAAACCATCTAAACCAAAAAATACTATTAAGAAGGATTCAACTTCTAAAGACATAGAAAATGCGGGAACAACAAATTTAGGGGCACTTCTAAAGGCAAAGCTTGATGATGGAAAATAATGACTAAATCAAAACTTATTAATCTATTGGCAGCTAGATTTTCACAGTTAGTTCACAAAGATGCGGAATTATCAGTGAAGACTATCTTAGACGAAATGAGTCAGTCACTTAAAAAAAATAATCGGATTGAGATAAGAGGTTTTGGAAGTTTTAGCTTAAATTATCGTCCTCCAAGAATAGGTAGAAATCCTAAAACGGGCGAGAAAGTAAACGTCCCAGAAAAATATGTTCCCCATTTTAAAGCTGGAAAAGAATTGAGGATACGTGTTGATAAGTAAAAATAATGAAATAAAAAAAGTATATTCTTAAAGATTAGGATATGCTTTTTTTTTAAACTAAAGAAGTAACTCTAAAATATGGTTGAATTCGAATTCTGGTGGCTATTAGTAATACCCTTCTTCTTTGCTCTTGGATGGTTAGCTGCTAGAGTTGATATTAAACAAATAATTTCTGAAAGTACTGACTTGCCTTCAGCATACTTCAAAGGTTTGCACTATTTAATTTCAAATCAATATGATAAAGCAATAGAAGCCTTTGATGATGCAATCAAGCTAAACAATGACTCTTTAGAATTACACTTTGCTCTAGGAGCTCTCCTTAGAAAGACTGGGCAAATTGATAGAGCAATTAATCTTCATATAGATCTTCTTGAACAAAGAGAGCTTTCGCTTGAACAACAAGAATCAATAAAAGCCGAACTCGCCCAAGATTATTTTAAAGCAGGACTCTATGATAGATCAGAAGAACTTCTCCTAGCACTTAACAGGGAGAGGTATTATCAGTTTTCTTTAAATACCTTACTTGAAATATATGTGAAAGAGCGTGAATGGAAAAAAGCAGTAGAAACTGCTACTGAATTAGAAAAAGTATCCGGGGTTTCCTTTAGAGTATCAATAAGCCATTTTTATTGTGAAATTGCAGTCAATGAAATTCTAAATAAGAAATATTCATTAGCAAAAAAATTATTGGCACAAGCTCTTGAGGAGTCTAAAAATTGCACCAGGGCTAATATTTTATTAGGCGATATTCATTCTGAAGAAAAATTGTATGAAGAAGCGATAGTTTTTTGGAAAAAAATTGAATTTCAACAACCAGAATATTTAGGTCTAGTTGCCTCAAAAATAATTTCCACCTTTCAGATATTAAATAAAATTAATGAAGGATTGTCTATCCTTGCCAGATTTTTTGATATATACAAACTTAAATCTTTACTAAATGTTCTATACGAAGCAGTACTAGCAAATGAAGGACCTAATCAGGCAGAAAATATAGCTAGAAAAGAGTTAATAAAGAGACCTAGCCTTTCGGCATTAGATCAGCTATTTCAAGCTCAAGCTATAGGAAAAACTAATAAAATAGATAATATAGAACTAATTCAACAAACTATTAAAAATACCATAGGCGATAGAAGATTTTATATGTGTAACCAATGCGGATTTAAAGCACGTCAATTTCATTGGCAATGTCCAGGTTGTAATGCCTGGGAATCGCTTCCATCAGAGCCTGTTGATATAATTCTTGAGAATAAATAATGAATGTAATTCCAAAATTATTTATTGCAATAGATCAAAATAATATAAATGAAGCAAAAAAATTAATCCAAATGTTACCTCCAGAAATTTGTGGTATTAAAGTTGGTAAAGAACTATTTACGGCATGTGGGCCAGAAATTATTGAATGGATACAGAAAAAAGAATTTAAAGTATTTCTAGATCTTAAATACCATGATATTCCTAATACGGTAAAAAATGCATGTTTTGTAGCATCTAAAATGGGAGTGTCTATTTTAAATGTTCATGCTCTAGGAGGAAAAGATATGATGCTAGCAGCAAAAGAAGGTGTTGATAAATCAACTAATAATCCGTATCTTATTGCTGTGACGTTGCTAACAAGTATGGATTCAAGTAACTTAAAAGAAATTGGATTTACTTCTAAGATAAATGACCAAATTCTTAAACTATCTAAAAGTGCGATTGATTCCAAGCTTGATGGGGTTGTGTGCTCAGCACAAGATATAAAAAATGTAAAAAGTATGGTTCCAAAAGACTTTTTATTTGTGACTCCTGGTATTCGACTTACTAGCTCTTCAAAAGATGATCAAAAAAGAATATCTACCCCATCGGAAGCTATTGAAATGGGTTCTAGTATTTTAGTTATTGGGAGACCAATAACTGAAGCTAAAAATCCAGAAGCTGTTCTTAAAAAAATTATGAATGAGATTTCTTAAACTAAGTAAAAATTAAAAAATTATTTTTTAGTAACAATCATTGCTTCGATATCTTTTAAATCTAATCTTTGCATTAAATGTTCGTACTTGTTAATCTCATTAGCTTCTGTCTCAATATCTGAAAAGGACTTATAAGGCGATTCATTAAAAAATAAGGCAATTTTTGATGTCAATTCTGGGATAACAGGAGTTATAAAGATACTTACCAACCGAAATGCATGTAGACAAGTTGAACAAATTTGATGAAGGTCAGAATTAACTTTATGTTGCCCTTCTTTTTTTGCAAGTACCCAAGGCTCTTTTTGACTAATAAATTCATTTAATGATTCAACTTGCGTCATTAAAAGCTTAATTAGTTTACTAAAGAATCTTGATTCATAATGCTCCAGAACTAAATCTTTTATATTAATAATTCCTAAAATTAGATCTCTTGCTTTTTTATCTTCAATATTTTCTATTGGGACGAGTTTATTTTCAAAATACTTACTAATAAAACCAGAAGTTCGGCTTGGAATATTTATAAATTTACCTACAAGATCACTATTAACTTTTGCAGAAAAATCTTGTAAATTTAAATCTATATCTTCCATTGAATCATTTAATTTTGAAGCATAGTAATACCTCAAAAGATTTGGGTTTTTTATATTATCAAGATAACTTCTTGCCGTTATAAAAGTACCTCTTGATTTAGACATTTTCTCGCCATTAACCGTTAAGAATCCGTGTGCATAAATCTTAGTTGGTTTTCTATATCCAGAATATTCCAATGTAGCAGGCCAAAATAATGCATGGAAGTATAGAATATCTTTACCAATGAAATGAACTAATTCAGTATCACTATTATTCTTCCAAAAGTCATCAAAAGATAATTTATTATTATCCGCAAAATTTTTAAAGCTAGCCATATAACCAATTGGTGCGTCTAACCATACATAGAAAAACTTTCCTGGTGCATCAGGAATTTCAAAACCAAAATAAGGAGCATCTCTAGAAATATCCCAATCTGAAAGACCTGCCTTAAACCATTCATCTAGTTTATTTCTTGCTTCTTTTTGTAAAGTATCTAATTTAGTCCATTTCGATAAAAAATTAGAGCACTCAGAAAGTTTAAAAAAATAATGCTTAGTTTTCTTTTTTACAGGAGATAATCCAGTTAAAACTGAATATGGATTATTTAAGTCTGTAGGATTATATGTTGCTCCACATGACTCGCAGGAGTCTCCATACTGATCTTTCGCTCTACATTTTGGGCATTCCCCTTTAATAAAGCGATCAGGTAAGAACATCTTTTTATCAGTATCATAAAATTGTTCTATTTCCTTCTCAAAAATTTTATTATTTTTAACAAGTGCTCTGTATATATTCTCTGAAAGCTCTTTATTTTCTGATGAATTAGTTGAATAAAAATTATCAAAATTAACATGGAAGTCTTCAAAGTCTTTTGCATGCTCAATATGAATATTTTTAACTAATATTTCTGGGGTAATATTTTCCTGTTCTGCCATCAGCATTATGGGTGTTCCATGGGTATCGTCAGCACATATATAATATACAAGGTTCCCTTGCATTTTTTGAAATCTTACCCAAATATCCGTTTGGATATATTCTACAAGGTGCCCAAGGTGTATACTTCCATTAGCATAAGGTAAAGCTGAGGTTACAAGAATTTTACGCATTAGTTAAATAAACAAACAGTTAGATAAATATAAAGTAGTATTCTATCAAATAGAAACTTTAATCACATTAGAAATATTTTTTAATATAATAAGAGCTAAAAATGAAAAAAAATATACAAGAATTTCTTTTACAAATTAAGCATCCAGAATCAGATCAAAAATTTATATCAGAGAAAAATATAAAGTTAATCGATATAGAGGATAATAAAGTAATTTTATCGATTGAATTAAATTTTCCATTCAAAAGCCAAATTAATATCTATGAAAATATTATTCAAGATGGATTAAAAAAGATAATAGATTCAGATATTATTATCAACTGGTCACATAAAATTTTAACAAGAAAAGTTCAACAAGGTGTAAATTCAATAAAAAGTATTAAAAATGTTATTGCTATTGCTTCTGGTAAAGGTGGAGTTGGTAAGTCATCTACAGCTGCTAATTTGGCGCTTGCTTTATCATATGAGGGAGCAAATGTTGGTATTTTAGACGCTGATATTTATGGTCCTAGCCAACCACAAATGCTAGGTATAAACCAAAAGCCAAATAGCAAAGATGGAAAATCAATGGAGCCTTTAGTTGCTCATGGGGTTCAAGTAATGTCTATTGGCTTTTTGGTTGATCAAGAAACTCCGATGGTATGGCGAGGACCAATGGTTACCAGTACTCTAGAACAACTCCTCAAAGAAACTAATTGGGATAATTTAGATTATTTGATAATTGACCTACCTCCAGGGACTGGTGATATTCAATTAACTCTTGCCCAAAAAATTCCTGTTACAGGAGCAATAATTGTAACCACCCCTCAAGACATTGCTCTTCTTGATGCAAGAAGAGGTCTTAAGATGTTTGAGAAGGTTAATATTCCAATTCTTGGAATTATTGAAAATATGTCTACTCATATTTGTTCAAATTGTGGCCATGAAGAATATATATTTGGCAAAGATGGTGGCTCAAAAATGTGTTTAGATTACAAAACAGAACTTCTTGGTAGCTTGCCGTTAGATATAAATATTAGAGAAGGTCTTGATGCAGGTAAACCATCAATTGCAATTAATCCAAATAGTGATATATCAGAAATATATAAAAAAATTGCAAGGAAGTCAGCTTTAAAAGTTTTAGATTTAGCTGAAGATCATTCTAGTAAATTTCCAAACATTGTAATACAGCAAAGTTAGTCAAATAAGATCGAAAGTCATTATTGAAATTTTATTTTTAGCAGAAATCAAGCTTACAGGTAAATTATTTCCCTCTTTCCATTGATTAAATGCATGCGATTTATTCTTACCACTAATAAGGAATAATACGTTTTCTGAATTACTTAACCTACTCGGAGTTAATGATATCCGTTCACTTGGAAATTTGGGTGCGTTGGTGATTGCAACAACTTGCTTACTGTTATCCCATTTATGATTGGGAAATAAGCTTGCAATGTGTCCGTCATCTCCTAATCCAAGGATTACTAAATCAAAACTTTTTTTTGCATCAAGAATCTTTTCATATGCAATAGAACCTTCAAAACTTCCTAACTCAGAAGGAATGATAAAAATATTTGTCTTTTTAATATTTACTTTTGATAGCCAAATTGACTCAGCAACAAAACTATTTCTTTCTGGGTGATCTGGTAAAAAACATCTTTCATCACCAAAATAAATATGCCAATTCTCATAATTAACTTTTTCTTTAGCTAATAGGCTATAAATATTTTTTGGCGTAGTTCCACCTGAAAGCACAATAGAAAAAATTCCACTTTGCTTTATTGCACTTTCTGCTCTTTCAATTATAAATTGAACTGCATTTCTATCTAATTCCATTTGAGAATTAAAAGATAAAAAATCTGAATTTTTTTGGAACATTATTTTTTTTTAAATAAATTTTAATATTATCAATCTATAAGTATAAGTGATTGAATGTATTTGCTATAATGCACGCATCATAACTCAAAAAAAAATAATCCAAAAGATTATTTAATATTAAACCTCAACCAAAGGAAAAAATATGAAAATTGCGATGCTTGGACTCGGAAAAATGGGCGGTAATATGGCTACTAGACTTATAAAAAAAGGTCATGAAGTCGTTGGGTACGACACTAGTCAAGATGTTATAACTAAACTAGTAAATACAGAAAATTTAATCTCTTCATCTTCTGTTAAAGATGCTGTATCAAAGTTAGAAGGCCAAAAAATAATATGGATGATGCTGCCCGCAGGAGAAATTACAAAAAAACAAATTGCAGATCTAATTCCTCTTCTTAACAAAGGCGATATTATAGTTGACGGAGGAAATTCAAATTTTAAACAAAGCGTTAAAATGGGAAGTATGCTTGAGGAATATGATATTGGCTTTATGGACTGTGGAACATCTGGTGGAGTATGGGGATTAGAAAATGGATATTGTCTGATGGTAGGTGCCTCACTTGAAGTGGCTAAGGCTATAGAACCTGTGCTAAAGGCATTAGCTCCAACAGCTGAAACTGGATGGCTTCATGTTGGTCCAGTTGGTTCAGGTCATTTTACAAAAATGATTCATAATGGAATTGAGTATGGAATGATGGAGTCTTTTGCTGAAGGGCTTGAGCTTTTAAAAGGTAGAGAAGAATATGCAATTGATATAGCTGAGGTAACTGAACTATGGCGGCATGGATCTGTTGTAAGGAGCTGGCTATTAGATTTAACAGCTGAAGCACTTAAAGGAGATCAAGATTTAGAAAAAATTGAACCCTTTGTCGCGGACTCTGGTGAAGGAAGATGGACAGCTGTTGAAGCAATTGAGCAAGGTATTCCTGCTCCAGTTTTAACTCAGGCACTTCAAGTTAGATTCAGGAGCCAAGAAAAATCTAAAGGATATGGTTATAAAATACTATCAATTATGAGAAACGCTTTTGGTGGGCACGTTATGAAAAAAAAAGGATAATTTAATAAATGGCTGATAATTCAACTTTAGTTTTATTTGGTGCAAGAGGTAATTTATCACGTATCAAATTAATACCTGGACTATTTCACCTCGATGAAGCAGGAAAACTGTCTGATGCAATGAAAATTGTATCAGTTGGAAGACAAAACATATCTCAAGATGAATGGGAAAACGAAATAAAAGATATGCTTGAAAATAAATTCAAAGGACACTATGACTTAAAAGTTTTTGAACGATTTATAAAAAGAAATATTTATCATGCGACATTACCTGATGATTCAAATGCATTTAGAAATTTTGCAAAATTACTTCACGAAGACAAGCAATTTCCTAAAAACTTTGCATTCTTCTTATCAGTAAGACCTTCTGATTTTGCAAAAATAGTTGACCAATTAGCTGAAGAAAATTTACTTGATGAAGATAAATATTGGAGAAGAGTACTTATAGAAAAACCCTTTGGAACAAATTTAAAAAGTGCTGTTGAATTACAAGAGTCAATTTCTAAACACCTTAAAGAAAATCAAATATATAGAATAGACCATTACTTAGGGAAATCTGCCTTACAAAATATCTTATGGACTCGTTTTACAAATAGTATCCTTGACCCTATATGGAATAATAATCATATAGACCATATACAAATTACTAATCATGAAACTTTAGGTGTTGGAGAGAGGACACAATTTTATGACGCAACAGGTGCTTTGAGAGATATGACACAAAGCCACTTATTACAAATGTTAGCCTTAACAACAATGGAAAAACCTAAAACTTTTTCACCAGATGATATTAGAGTAGAGAAGATTAAATTACTCAAATCAATCAAACCTATTCCGATAAATGAAATTAATAAATACGCTTTTAGAGCACAATATAAATCAGGGGATATTGAAAAAGAAGGCCATGTAAAAGGATATCTTGAAGAACTAGAAAATAATAAAAGTGTCGTTGAAACATATGCCGCAATTCGCCTATATATAGATAATCCAAGATGGAAAAATATTCCTGTATACCTTCGAACAGCCAAAAGATTAAATCAAAGTGGTACATTTATTTCAATAAAATTTAAAAATAAAGAAACTGATCAAAAATTAGCTTTTAATAATTGGTTGGTATTTAGTATTCAACCCAAAGAAAGTACTTATTTTGAGATTAAAACGAAAATTCCTGGCTTAAACGATTCTGATTTAAGAGCTACAAGACTAGAAGGTATGAATAGACTTGAACATGATGAAAAAATTGATGCGTATGAAACATTAATGCTCGATTTACTTGAAGGAAATCAATCAAGATTTCTTCATATTGATGAAGTTAAAGCAGCTTGGTCTTTAATTGATCCTATAATTAAATATTGGTCAGAAAATTTAGAAAAAGTTCATCAATATACTGCCGGAACAAGTGATCCTAAGGAATCAGAAATTATTTTTGAAAATAAGAGCCAATTTTGGCGTAAAGGAAATTAATGACAATAAAATCAGATAAATGGATTAGAAAGATGGCAGAAAATCAAGAGATGATTAGTCCTTTTGAACCAAAAATGATTCGTGAGAAAGAAGGTAAAAAAATTGTTTCTTATGGAACCTCAAGCTATGGATATGATATTAGATGCGCTCCTGAGTTTAGAGTATTTACTAATATAAATAGTACCATTGTTGATCCTAAGTCTTTTGATCCAAACTCATTTGTAGAATTTAATGGTGACCATTGTATAATACCTCCTAATTCATTTGCTTTAGCAAGGACAGTAGAATTTTTCAAAATTCCAAGAAATGTATTAACAATTTGCGTGGGAAAATCAACCTATGCTCGATGCGGTATTATTGTCAATGTAACTCCATTCGAACCTGAATGGGAAGGTTATGTCACTCTAGAATTCAGTAATACAACCCCACTACCAGCAAAAATTTATGCTGGGGAAGGGTGTGCACAAGTTCTATTCTTTGAGTCGGATGAATTATGTGAAACATCTTATAAAGACCGGGGCGGAAAATACCAAGGTCAAAGTGGCGTTACATTACCAAAGATTTAACCTCTAAAAGTTTTAGAAATTAAGTTTAAAAATCTATCATATTTTTTTAAGGAGCTATCAAATTGGAATACTGGGGGTATCATTTAATCTTAGACTGTAAAAATGGTGATTTGGATAAAGTAAAATCACCGAATAATATTGAAAATTTTGTAAAAGAACTAGTAAACAAAATTAATATGACTGCCTTTGGGGCCCCAAAACTAAATCACTTCGCAACTCATGATGAAGATACTGCTGGCTATAGTCTAGTTCAACTGATCGAAACATCTTCAATTACTGGACATTTTATAGATAAAAATGGTGATTGTTATATCGATATATTTAGCTGTAAAACATTTGATACTGAAATTGCTAAACAAGTAGTTAATAAATATTTCTCGCCAACTAAAATTAAAGTAACTTACTTAAAAAGACAGGCTTAAAGACTAACTAATTCTCTCAAATTTTAAGAATGAAAATTTCAATTGGCTCTCTGAGATTAAATCTTCTCGTGCTATTTCTTTCCATTCTTTTTGATCTAAATCAGGAAAGAATGCATCACCTTTGAAGTGTCCATCAACTTTTGTAATATATAAATGAGTAGCTAAAGATAATGCCATTGAATAAATTTGTTCTCCACCTATAATAAATATTTCTAATGCCTCCTTCACCATCGAGATTGCTTTTTCTAAAGAATTTACAACTTCTACGCCATCAATTTTTAGTGAGCTATCTCTACTAATTACTATATTCCTTCTATTATTTAATGGTTTACCAATTGAATCATAGGTCTTCCTTCCCATAATTACACAATGATTCAAAGTAGTCTTTTTAAAATTTTTAAGATCTTCAGAGATATGCCAAGGCAATTGATTGTTTATTCCAATCACAGAATTTTGGGACATTGCTACAATAATTGATATCTTTCTCATTAGACTGCAACGGGTGCTTTAATCAGAGGAGCAGGATCATAATTAATTAACTCAAAGTCTTCATAATTGAACTGAAAAATATCCTTTATTGAAGGGTTGATATTTATTAAAGGTAGTTTCTTAGGCACTCTACTCAACTGCTCATTTACTTGATCAATATGGTTTAAGTATATATGAGCATCACCAAGAGTATGAATAAAATCACCACACTTTAAATCACAAACCTGAGCAACCATTTTAGTTAATAGTGCATAAGATGCAATATTAAAAGGAACTCCTAAGAATATGTCAGCACTTCTCTGATAAAGCTGACATGATAATTTATTATCAGCAACATAAAATTGGAAAAAAGCATGACATGGAGGTAACTTCATATTTTCAATTTCTGAGACATTCCATGCTGATACAATCAACCTTCTAGAATTAGGGTTTTTTTTTATACCCGTAATCAAATTCCTTATTTGATCAATAGACTTACCTTCAGAAGTAGGCCAACTTCTCCACTGAGAACCATAAACAGGGCCTAAATCTCCATTTTTATCTGCCCATTCATCCCATATGGAAACATTATTATCCTTTAGATATTTAATATTAGTATTGCCTGTAAGGAACCAAAGTAACTCATAAATTACAGATTTTAGATGTATTTTTTTTGTAGTCAATAAAGGAAATCCATTGTCTAGATCAAACCTCATCTGATATCCAAAGGTTGACAACGTACCTGTACCAGTCCTATCTTTTTTTATAATTCCGTTATTTTTTACATAGCTCAAAAGATCTAAGTATTGTTTCATATTATTTTTTTGCCAAAATGTAATCTTTTACTAATGAAGTGCTATTATCGAAAACTTCAAAAATCTGATGTTCTTTTTCTAAATTAACTAGTGGTTCTGGTCTAATCGGATTTTTACCAATTGCTTCATAAACAGTCTTTTCAAACTTAGTTGGTAATGCAGTTTCTAATACTAGCATTGGGGTATCTTTTGATAAATGATCTAGTGATGCTTTAACACCATCTGCAGTATGTGTATCAATAATGACATCATATTCCTCATAAAACTGCTTAATAAACTTAATTCTATTTCGATGTTTGCTTGAGGATGAAATAAAACCAAACATTGAAACTTTATCCTTAGTTTCTATATCTAACTCGAAAAAGCCACCATTGTCTATTTGCTTCCAATAATCTCTTAAAGATGATGCGTCTCTACCTATTAAATCAAAAATAAATCTTTCAAAATTAGATGCTTTTGAAATATCCATTGATGGACTAGAAGTTTGAAATGTGTTTTCAGAGGTCCTTGGATAATATTTACCAGTTCGAAAAAACTCATCAAGAACATCGTTTTCATTTGTTGCAACAACTAAGTGTCTGATCGGTAGATCCATCATTCTTGCAATATGTCCAGCACATATATTACCAAAGTTTCCTGTTGGTACAGTAAAATCTACTTGCTCAGTACTATCTTTAGTAACTGCTAGATAACCCTTAAAGTAATATACAATCTGAGCTAGAATTCTCCCCCAATTAATTGAGTTTACAGCACCAATATTATTATCTTTTTTAAACTGCAAGTCATTTGAGACCGCTTTCACAATATCCTGGCAATCATCAAATACACCCTTAACTGCAATATTATAAATATTTTCGTCAGCCAAGCTAAACATTTGAGCGGCCTGGAATGGACTCATCGTACCATAAGGGGAAAGCATAAACACGTTAATGCCTTTCTTACCCTTCATAGCATATTCTGCCGCAGGACCTGTGTCTCCAGATGTAGCGCCTAAGATATTTAAAGTTTTATTTTCTTTAGCAAGGACGTATTCAAATATATGCCCTAAAAACTGCATTGCAATATCTTTAAAAGCTAACGTTGGTCCGTTTGAAAGTGATAATAGATATAAGTTATCCTTAAGCTTTAATGTTGGAGTTATTTCATTTGAGTTTTGATTGGAACGATTATATCCAAACACATCTGCAGTATAGGTGTTATTTACAATTCCCATTAAATCATCTTTAGGGATGTCATCAATAAACTTTTCAAAGATTGAAAATGCGAGCTCCTGATAGGACATAGACCTCATCAGATCTAAATCATTTTTTGTGAATTTTGGATACGTTTTAGGGAGATACAAGCCCCCATCAGGTGCAAGGCCACCCAACAATACATCACAAAAATTTAACTCTGGAGATTTTCCACGTGTAGAAATATACTTCATATTTTAACTAACTATTTAATTGTTCAATTCTTAGTTTAACTATTTTATTCTTATTCTCAGGCATTACTTCAATTTCATTAATTATTTCATTAATATTTTTTTCTATTATATTTGATGTTACTAAAATAATATCAATGATCCCATCATCTTTTTTAATCTCTTTTTGAACTATTACGCCTATTCCAATAGAATGAAGTTCAAAAACTTGTTTTATTTTTTCCACCACACCTGATTCATTTTGCATTGAAAATCTTAAATAAAACTCAGAAGTTATATCTTCAATCAAAAGAATTTTCTTTGGCTTAATTTCATCTTTAATAAATCCTAGAATGGGAATGTGAGTTGTACTAGTTGATTCTAAATTTCTAGCTAAATCAATAATATCTGCAACAACTGCACTAGCAGTCGGTTCTGCACCTGCTCCAGCACCATAATATAATGTTGGCCCAACCATATTACCTTGAACTAATACAGCATTCATAGGGCCATCTACATTTGCTACTAATTTTTTCTCAGGGATTAACGTTGGATGTACTCTTAATTCAACTGAATCATGATGATGTTTTGTTATTCCTAATAATTTAATTTTATAACCAATTTCTTCGGCAAAAATAATATCTTTTTGCTCTAAATTACTTATACCTTCAATATGAACTGCATTAAAATTAATAGGTATTCCAAAAGCTATTGATGCTAAAATTGTGATTTTATGTGCCGCATCTACACCTTCTATATCAAATGATGGGTCTGCTTCAGCAAAACCCAAATCTTGAGCTTGTTTGAGTGCAACATCAAATGCTAAGTTATTTTCTTTCATTTCAGTAAGGATATAATTTGTTGTCCCATTAAGGATTCCAACAATCCACTCAATTTTATTTCCAGCCAATCCTTCTCTTACTGATTTAATAATTGGTATTCCACCAGCAACTGCTGCTTCATAAGCTAAATTTACATTATGTTCGCGAGCTAAACTAACTAATTCCTCTCCGTGCATTGCTATTAAAGCTTTATTAGCAGTTATAACGTGCTTGTTATTTTTTATTGCTTCCTCAACTAAATTTTTAGAAACCCCTGTTCCCCCTATTAATTCAATGATTACGTGAATATTTTTATCTTTAACAATATCAAATGCATCTTCGTAAACTATTGTTTTATCATCAACAATCTCTTTTGCTCTTTTAAGATCTTTTTCAGCTAAAGCGAAAACAATAATTTCTTTTCCAGTTTTACGAAAAATTTCAGAGAAATTTTCTTTTAGGATTTTATATGTTCCCCCACCTACTGTTCCGGCCCCAATTAAACCTATATTTATTTTATTTTGCATTTTTACTTTCTATAGTCTGTTAAATAATTTGAAAATCTTTCAATTGCCATCTTTAACTCATCTTCATTAGGAAGAAATACCATTCGAATATGATTCTGGTCGTGCCAATTAAAACCGCTTCCCTGAACCATTAGTACTTTTTTCTTTTTAAGTACATCAAGTACAAACTCCTCATCATTTTTTATTGGATATATTTTTGGATCAAGTCTGAAAAATAAATACATAGCAGCTGCAGGCTTAACACAAGTCACACCAGGAATATCGCTTATCATTTTATATGCCAACTCTCTTTGTCTAAAAAGCCGGCCCGATGGGGAAACTAAGTCGTTAATACTTTGATATCCCCCTAGAGCAGTTTGAATAGCTAATTGACCTGGAACATTAGCACATAAACGCATTGAGGCTAGAATATTGAGCCCCTCTAGATAATCTTTTCCTTTAGCTGTATTCCCAGAAACAACAAGCCAGCCAGCACGGTAACCACATGCACGGTAATTTTTTGAAAGCCCATTTAGTGTTACAAATAATATGTCATTTGCCAGTGACGCAATAGACGTATGCTTATTATCGTCATACAAAACTTTATCGTAAATTTCATCAGCAAACACAATTAAATTGTTAACTCTTGCCAATTCTATTATCTGCTCTAATAATTCATCAGAATATAAAGCTCCTGTAGGATTATTAGGATTTATAACTAATATTGCTCTCGTTTTAGATGTTATTTTACTTTTTATATCATTGATATCAGGAAACCAATTAGCTGACTCGTCACACGTATAATGAACTGGGCTGCCTCCCGCCAAAGTAACAGCTGCAGTCCACAATGGATAATCGGGTTTAGGAATCAAAACTTCATCATCATTATTTATTAATCCTTGCATAGCCATGACAATCAACTCTGAAACTCCATTACCTAAAATAATATCGTCCACATTTACATTTTTAATAGATTTTTGCTGAGTGTAATGCATGATTGCTTTTCTTGGCTCAAAAAGTCCATAACTTTCTGTGTAGCCAGAAGACTTATTAATATTTCTTATTACGTCTTGTAATATTTCATCAGGTGCTTCAAATCCAAACTGAGCAGGATTTCCAATATTCAACTTAATAATATGATGCCCCTCCTCCTCCATCTCTTTGGCGTGAGACAAAATAGGTCCTCGAATATCATAGCAAACATTATCAAGCTTTTTAGATTTTACAACTGGGGTCAAAATTTTGTTATCCTGCTTATTAAAATTATCTGTTATCTTACCTTTCAATTAGAATTAATCCAATGTTACTTCTCAGTATTATTACTGTTATAAATTTTCAGTTGAAAAAACTAAACTTGCATTAGTTCCTCCAAAGCCAAAACTATTAGACATTACAGTTTTTATTTTTTGGTTAATTCTCTCTTTTACAATAGGAAGTCCTTCAGCGGCAGGGTCAAGATCTTCAATATTTACTGATGCTGCTATAAAATTATTCTTCATCATAATTAAACTGTAAATAGCTTCATTAACTCCTGCAGCTCCTAAAGCATGTCCAGATAATGACTTTGTCGATGCAATATTTGGAATTGCACCAAATTTACCATCACCAAAAACAGATTTAATTGCTTCCAACTCTTTTACATCACCTACAGGGGTACTTGTTCCATGCGTATTAATATAATCAACTGATTTTGTGTTATCTAAAGCTAAATACATACATCGCTGAGCACCTTCACCGCTTGGAGCAACCATATCAAAACCATCCGAAGTAGCTCCATATCCAGTAACTTCTGCATATATTTTTGCTTCTCGTGCTATAGCATGATCATAATCCTCTAAAACTAAAATGCCTCCACCACCAGAAATAACAAAACCATCTCTTTTTAAATCAAAAGTTCTAGATGCTTTTTCAGGATTATCGTTAAAATTTGATGACATTGCACCCATAGCATCAAATAAAAAGCTCATCGTCCAATGCTCTTCCTCTGCCCCACCAGCAAAAATAATATCCTGTTTCCCCATTTGAATCTGTTCATAGGCATTACCAATACAATGAGCACTGGTAGAACACGCGGAGCTAATGCTGTAATTAATTCCTTTTATTTTGGCTCCAGTAGCTAGACATGCCGTTACGCCATTAGACATGGTTTTAACAACCATATACGGCCCTACTCTTCGAATACCTTTTTCCTTTAAAATATCTGTGCTATTAAGCATACTTTCTGTTGATGTTCCACCTGCACCAACAATTAAGCCTGTCCGTATATTAGAGACTTGTTCCTCATTCAGTTTTGCATCTTTAATAGCCTCCTGCATTGCTAACCATGCATATGCATGGCCATCAGCCATAAACCTTAATAGTTTACGGTCAATCAACTCCTCTTTATTAAGATTAATTGAGCCTGCTACTTGTGACCTTAAGCCTTTATTTTTATATTCTTCTTGAAAAGTAATACCAGATTTTGAATTTTTTAAGCTTTCAGTAACTTCATTAATATTATTACCAAGGCTAGACACAATCCCCATTCCAGTTATAACAACCCTTCGCATATCTAAATCCTTACCTTAAAAATTATCAGTTTGAATAAATAAACCTACTTTCAGATCATTTGCTTCATAAATTACTCTTCCATCAACTTCCATTTTTGCATCAGCTATACCCATAACTAGTTTTCTCATAATAACTCTTTTAAGGTCAATCAGATATGTAATTTTTTTTGCTGTTGGCAAAACTTGACCTGCAAATTTAACCTCCCCGCTACCTAAAGCTCTTCCTTTACCTAAGCCCCCCCTCCATCCTAAATAAAATCCTAACAATTGCCACATAGCATCTAAACCAAGACAGCCAGGCATAACGGGATCTGTATCAAAATGACATTGGAAAAACCATAGGTCTTTCTTTATATCTAATTCTGCAATAATTTGGCCATTATTATACTTTCCACCATCTTTGGTAATTTTATTAATCCTATCAAACATTAGCATTGGAGGTAGTGGCAATCTAGCATTACCTTCACCGAATAACTCGCCACGACCGCAAGCTAATAATTCCTCGTTTGTATAACTTTCCTTCTTCATAAGAGCCTTTATATTTAATGAAATTAATGATTCTGTTAGTACACAATTAGTTAGATAATATGTTAAATTAACGTGCAAACCTTTGCTGGAATAATTACTAGGAATATATCACAATGAGCGATCAAAAACTTACAGATTGGCGAAAACTTGCAATAACCTTAGAGAACGAAATTTCCAAAGTTATTGTTGGTCAAGAAGAACCAATTAGACTAATTACTAACGCTATATTTTCTAGAGGACATGTACTTCTTGAAGGAGATGTTGGGGTTGGAAAAACAACTCTCCTAAAAGCATTTGCAAGGGCAATTGGAGGTGGTTACCAAAGAATAGAGGGAACAATTGATTTAATGCCAAATGACTTGATTTA
>TARA_B110000003_G_scaffold51688_2_pt1 | contig 32691 bp, 24 predicted proteins | sample TARA_B110000003 | Tara Oceans TARA_B110000003 (sample SAMEA4396424) | marine metagenome | biome: Westerlies Biome; feature: [SRF] surface water layer (ENVO:00010504); material: water (ENVO:00002006), including particulate matter (ENVO:01000060) such as... | depth 5 m
CCAGCGTTTGGCCGCGATGCCCAACATTGCGCAGGTGCAGAGCATGTTTGTCATGAAGGACATTCTGACGGCCTGAAGACGGCCTGAAGACGTCTTGAAGCCGGTCTGTTGGCTTGCTGTCAGTCCTGGATGGCTGCAATGCCTGGCAGGACCTTTCCTTCCAAAACTTCGAGCATGGCGCCCCCTCCGGTGCTGACGTAGCTGACCGCGCTGGCAAGGCCAGCTTTGTGGATGGCAGCGACGGAGTCTCCTCCGCCAATCAAAGTGAAGGCGTCGTGTTCTGCCGTGACCTTGGCCAAGGCGGCGGCCACGTCGTTGGTGCCACCGGCAAAGGCGTCCATCTCAAAGACCCCCATGGGTCCATTCCAGAGGATGGTGCGGCTTTCCAACACGGTTTGGACGAAGGCCTTCCGTGTTTTGGGCCCAATGTCCAAGCCCATCCAGTTGTCAGGGATGGCGTGGGTGGGGTGAATGGCGGTGTTTGCTTCTGCAGAAAAGTCGTCCGCGCACAACGTGTCTTGCGGCAACAAGAGTTCGGTGCCGGCTGCCTGTGCTTTTTCGAGGATCCGCTTGGCCTTGTCCAGCATGTCGTCTTCGACCAAACTCGTGCCGATGGCACCTCCCTGGGCCTTGACAAAGGTGTAGGCCATGCCGCCGCCCACGATGAGGCGGTCCACCCTGTCCACGAGGTTCTCAAGGATGGTCAGCTTGCTGCTCACTTTGGCGCCACCGATGATGGCGAGCAAAGGTTTGGCAGGGGTGGCAAGCACCTTGTTGAGCGCGTTGATCTCGTTGTGCATGAGGAGCCCAAACGCTTTGTCTTCCGGGAAAAACTTGGCAATGACGGCCGTGGAGGCATGTGCCCGGTGGGCGGTCCCGAAGGCGTCGTTGACATAGACATCTCCGTTCTCGGCCAGCTGCCCGGCAAAAAACTCATCTCCCGCCTTTTCTTCGGGGTGAAAGCGCAGGTTTTCCAACAACGCCACTTCCCCAGGTTTCAGTTGTTGCGTCACGTCGAGGGCGGCATCGCCCACACAGTCCGAGGCGAAGGCTACGTCTGTGCCCAACAGTTCGGAGATGCGTCCGACGAGGTGCTTCAGGGACAGTCCTGCATCGGGACCTTTGGGCCTTCCAAGGTGGCTCATGAGCACCACGGAAGCGCCTCCATCCAGCAGGGCTTGGATGGTGGGAATGGCCCGTCGGATGCGGGTGTCGTCCGTGATTTGGTGTGCACTGTCGAGAGGGACGTTGAAGTCCACTCGGACCAAGGCGCGCTGGCCTTGAATCTGGAGGTCGGATAGGGTCATGGGGGAGGTCAAATGAGGTCGTTCAAATCAGGCTTGGAACAGCGAGGCCATGCTCACCAACCCATCGACGTGGGCGTTGAGGTCGGCAATGGCAATGCGTTCTTGTTGCATCGTGTCGCGGTTGCGCACCGTCACGGCGTGGTCCTCGAGGGTGTCGTGGTCCACGGTGATGCAAAGTGGCGTGCCAATGGCATCTTGTCGACGGTAGCGACGTCCAATGGCGTCTTTCTCGTCGTACTGGACATTGTGGTGCAGCTGAAGCTTGGCGAGCACTTCCCGGGCCTTTTCTGGGAGCCCATCTTTTTTGATCAAAGGCAAGACAGCAGCCTTCACAGGGGCCAGCCCAAACGGAATGCGCATCACGGTGCGCGTGCTGTCGTCTTCGAGCGTTTCCTCCCGGTAGGCGCTGCTCATCACGGCCAAGAACATGCGGTCCAATCCAATGGACGTTTCCAACACGTAAGGCACGTAGCTCTCTTGGGTCTCGTGGTCAAAGTAGCGCAGTTTCTTGCCGCTGAACTCCTCGTGCTGCTTCAGGTCAAAGTCGGTCCGTGAGTGGATGCCTTCGAGTTCTTTGAACCCCATGGGGAAGTTGAATTCGATGTCGCATGCCGCATCGGCGTAATGCGCAAGCTTGACGTGGTCGTGGAACCGGTACTGTCCCTCGCCCAGATTCAAGGCCTGGTGCCATTGAATGCGCGCTTCTTTCCAGTGGTTGTACCAATGCTCCTGTGTCCCTGGCTTGATGAAGAATTGCATTTCCATCTGTTCAAACTCCCGCATGCGGAAGATGAATTGACGGGCGATGATTTCATTTCGAAAGGCCTTGCCGATTTGGGCAATGCCAAAGGGCAATTTCATCCGGCCACTCTTCTGAACGTTGAGGTAGTTCACGAAGATGCCTTGGGCCGTTTCAGGTCGGAGGTACACCACACCTGAGTCGCCACTGACGGCTCCGAGTTCCGTCTTGAACATCAAATTGAATTGACGCACGTCGGTCCAGTTTTTGGAGCCGCTCACAGGACAAGTGATGCCCAGATCTTCTATGAGTGTTTTCACGGCGGCCAAATCCTCGGCCTCCATGGCCGACTTGAAGCGCCCATGGATGTCGTCCATCTGCGCCTGTCGACGCAGAACGTTGGGGTTGGTTTCCCGGAACTGGGCCTCGTCAAAGTCGTCTCCGAACCGCTTGAGCGCCTTGGCGATGTCCTTGTTGATTTTGCCTTCAATTTTGGCGATGTGGTCCTCGATCAGCACATCGGCGCGGTAGCGCTTTTTGCTGTCTTTGTTGTCGATCAATGGATCGTTGAATGCATCCACGTGTCCCGAGGCCTTCCATGTGGTCGGGTGCATAAAGATGGAGGCGTCAATGCCCACGATGTTCTCATTCATGCGCACCATGGCGGTCCACCAATACTGCTTGATGTTGTTCTTCAGCTCGCTGCCGAGTTGGCCGTAGTCGTACGCGGCGCTCAGGCCATCATAGATTTCGCTGCTGGGAAAGACAAAGCCATACTCCTTTGCGTGGCTGATGATTTTCTTCAATCCGTCTTCGCTCATGGTTCGTGGTTTCAAGTGCGTCAAAGTCGTCGCGCGCGAAGGTACGCTTCACCTAGACGCCTCCCAAGCATTCTCCTTCCGCAGGGAAGCGACTACCTTTGGGCCATGAAAGTCGGGATCCTCGGCAGTGGGAGTTGGGCAACAGCCATCGCCAAGATGCTGTGCCAAAACGTGGACACCCTCCATTGGTGGGTTCGAAGCGAGGACACGGCAGAGGAGTTGATGAAGTATGGGCACAACCCACGTTACATCCAAAGCATCAGCTTTGCACAGCACAAGCTTGATGTGACCACGGACATGCAAAAGGTGGTGGACGCCTGCGATGTTTTGGTGGTGGCCATTCCCAGCCTTTACCTCCATGAGGTTTTTCAGAACAGCGCCATCAAAGGCCTGGAAACCAAAGTGGTGTTTTCTGCCGTCAAGGGCATGGTGGCGGAATACGACAGCATTCCTGCACGCTACTTGCACAAGGCCTTTGACATCCCCTACGAGAACATTGGCATGATCTGCGGCCCCTGCCATGCAGAAGAGGTGGCCCGGGAAAAACTCAGCTACCTGACGGTGGCTTGCCCCAATGAGGCGCATGCTGAGGAGTTCGCCGAGCTTTTGGAGACCCGTTACATTCGGGTCCAAACGTCCGACGACGTTTTCGGGGCAGAGCTCGCTGCGGTGTTGAAAAATGTGTACGCCATTGCCGCGGGGATTGCGCATGGCTTGGGGTATGGAGACAATTTCATCAGTGTTTTGGTCAGCAATGCGAGCCAGGAAATGAAGCGCTTTTTGGCGGCGGTCCATGAAATCGACAGAGACGTGAAGGGCAGTCCTTATTTGGGGGATTTGTTGGTGACCGCGTACAGCCCGCACAGCCGCAACCGAACGCTCGGGACGATGGTGGGCAAGGGCTACACGGTGAAGTCGGCCCTCTTGGAGATGGACATGGTGGCCGAGGGGTTTACGGGGTCCCAAGGCATCCACGGGATGAACCAAAAATTCAAGGTGGACATCCCCATTGCCGAGGCGGCCTACCGCATCCTGCATGAAAAAATGGCCCCTTCCATCGAGATGCGCTTGTTGAGCGACGAGCTGTCCTAAGTCCTGCCAAGGATGGTGTTGAGGCAACTTCTGACCTACGTCGACCGTTTTTCATGTCAACCCCTTGCCCCCTTCATTACATTCGCCTAGATGCCACGCAGATCTTTTCAATGTCCCCCATGGAATGCCCTCCAAGCCTACCTGGTTTTCATGGTGGCCCTGGCAGGGGTTACCACCCTGGGTTTCGGGCAAGGGCATTCAGGGGAGTTGCAGTGGCTTCCCAACCAAGGCCAATGGGAGGTGCCCGCCCTTGCGCGCGCGGACTGGGCCGGGGGAGTGACTTGGCTGGAAGAGGACGGCATGAACATCTGGGTGGCCGGCGAAGGGTACGACGAACTTTGGGCCCACCAAGATGATCGCTTGACGGCCTTCGACCCGGAGGCTCTTTTGACAAGCCACGGGTGGCAGGTGCATTGGGAGGGAAGCGACCCCGACCTCGAGCGCGAGGTGCTTTCTGAAGCGGGCCACCGCGTCAACGTGTATTTGGGCCAGGACCCGTCGCGCTGGGCCGAGGGTTTGGTGCCCGAGACCCGCTTCAAACTCCACAATGTTTGGCCCGGAATCGATTTGCGGGTGGGTCCGCGCACCCGCGGGGACCAAGCCGAGCTTCCAGGGCCTGGCTGGAAGGAAGACTGGATCGTGCATCCCGGTGCGGATGCTGCGAAGGTGGCCATACGGCACGAAGGGGCATTGCTCTCTTTGTTGCCCGATGGGAGTTTGAGATGCCAACTTGGCGAGACGGCCGAAGCGCGGTGGGGGGTTCCCTTTGCGTACCAGATGGAAGAAGACCGCTTGCGAGAGGTCGAAGTGCGTTACCTCTTGAACGGCTCCGCGGTGACGTTTGAGGTGGGCGATCACAATCCAGAATTGGACTTGGTGATCGACCCCGACATTGTGTTTGCGACTTACATCGGGTCGTCCCAGCCCAATTGGGGCTTCACGGCGGCCTACGACGACGAGGGACGGGCCTTGGGGGGAACGGCGCTTTGGAACGGTGACCTGGGGACTTACCCCACCACCGCTGGAGCGGTGTCGACGGCCATGACGGCGGCTTCCGGACCCTTTGACTGTGGCTTCAGTGTCTTTTCAGCAGACGGAACCGGTTTGGAATACAGCACGGTGATCGGTGGGTCTCAACTCGACGTGCCGTCGAGCATTGTGTCGGACAGCAACGGTGCCATGTACATCTTGGGCACGACAGGCTCTGCCGACTTCCCTGTCACCACAGGGGCGTTTGAAGGGTCTTTTTGTGCGAATCCATCGGTGAATTTGGATGCCTGTTGCAACTATCCGGGTGGGGGCGGATTGCCCAACGGCTCCAGCCTGTTTGTCATGAAATTCACGGAAGTCGATGCGGGGTGCGTTTTGGAATCATCCACGTACATAGGGGGTTGCAATGGCCCTTCGGGGGTGAACCGCGGGGACTTGCTGAACTACAACTACGGGGATGTGTTCCGCGGAGAAATCAACGTCGATGACTTCGACCGACCTTGGGTTGCCAGCGTGACCGGGGCCAGCGATTTCCCCATGGTCAATGCACCGACCCCGGCCTTTGGTGGGGGTTCTACGGATGCTGTCGTGTTCCGCATGTCCTCTGACCTGAGCACCTTGGAGTGGTCGACGTTTGTTGGGGGCTCCTCTGAGGACGCGGCCTACGGCGTGCAGTTCACCCCGGGAGGGGAGGCCGTCGTTTGCGGCGGCACCACCTCCAACAACTTTCCCACCTTGGCGAATGCGGACGACGGCAGCTTTGGTGGGCTGGCAGATGGTTTTGTGGTGCGTTATCCGGCGGGAGGTGGCCCTGCAACAGGGGCCACATTGTTTGGCACCAACAACTACGATCAGGCCTACTTCGTGCAAGTGGACCCCGTGAGCCGCGTGTACCTCTTTGGCCAAAGCATCGGAGGCAAACCCATCACAGCAGGAACGTACGACGAGAGTCCCCAAGCAGGCCAGTTTGTAGCCTGCCTGTCCCCAGGTTTGGACGACCTGGTGTGGCACACCCGCATTGGGGCCCCAGGCAACGTCGGGAGCATCGACATCAGTCCCACCGCGTTTTTGGTCAGCGATTGTGGTGAAATCTACCTCAGTGGATGGGGCGGTTCCACCAACAATTCCAGCCCGTACATCTTCACCTCCAGCACCTCGGGCATGCCCACCACGGAGGGCGGCTACCAACTCGGCACCGACGGATCGGATTTTTGGCTTGGGGTGATGGACCCAGGTGGCCTTGACCTGAACTACGCGACCTTCTTTGGGGGAGGCGAATCGAATGAACACGTGGACGGTGGGACGTCGCGGTTTGACAAGGACGGAACGGTCTACCAAGCCATGTGCGCAGGCTGTGGAGGCAACAGCGACTTGCCCACCACCCCGGGCGCTTGGAGTTCCACCAACGACAGCTTCAACTGCAACCTGGGGCTCTTCAAGTTTGAATTGGGGGAGTTGAATGTGGGCATTGATGTGGGCACCCCAGGGGTGCTTTGCAATGGCCAAACCGTGGACTTTGTGAACACGTCCACAGAAGGCTATGAGTACCTGTGGACCTTTGACGACGACGGGACGAGTACGGAATACGAGCCCACCCACACTTTTCCGGGTCCAGGGATTTACGATGTGATCTTGACGGTGACCGACCCCACAGGGTGTTTGGCCCCCGTGAACACCGACATCGAAGTGAACATCCAGACCCTGCCCAACCCCAACATCATGCCCGTGGGGCCGGTGTGCGTAGGAGAGTCAGTTGAACTGATCGCCAACGGCTCGCCAGATTTGGTGTGGTCCCCCAACCCCTTGCTGACGGACTTGACCCTCGCCGTGCAAGAGGTGACGCCGTTGGCAGGGACGACCACTTTCAATGTGACGGATGTGAATGCATGCGGGGAGGGCTCAGCCTCCTTGGAGGTGGTGGTGCAGGTGGTGAACGCAGAGGTGGTTCCCGCAGCGATTTCCATCTGTTTGGGCGATGGCGTGGACCTTGTGGCGGCGGGTGCGCCCAATGCGGTGTGGTTTCCTCCAGTGGGTTTGGACAACCCCAACAGCACGACGGTCACGGCATCCCCGACGGACGATATCACCTACAACGTGGTGCTGACCGACGACTTGGGTTGTTCCGACCAAACCAGTGTCGATGTGTCCGTCGTCCCAGGTCCCCCCGGGGGACTGACCTACCCGACCGAAGAGGTGTGTGTGGGATTTGGAGTGCAGCTGCCCGGGTCAGATGGGGATCAATGGCAATGGGGTCCAGCCGAATTTGTGAACGACCCCAATGTGCAGTTTCCGTTCGCCTTCCCCAATGCGACAACGACCTTTTCAGTGGACATCGCCAACATTTGTGGTGTGGGCACGGACGAGGTCACTGTCGTGGTCAGGGTGCCTCAGGCCTACGCTTCCGAGGACGGTGGGATGTGCCGTGGGAACGTTTTTGAGGTGTCTGCAGAAGGCAACGACCCCAATTCGACCTTCCAATGGTCGCCTGCAGATTTGGTCCTTTCGCCCGCGGGTTCCACCACGGGTGTCTTTCCCAACTTTACCCAAACCTTCACCGTGTTTGTCACGGACAGCGAAGGGTGCACAGACAGCGACGAAGTGACGGTGTACGTCACCCAACCACCCGAGATCGATGCGGGTCCGGACCGTGCTGTGGCCTGGCTTGACCAGGTGCGCCTGTTGGGGAGCACGGCTGGCCAATCGCCGTTTTGGACCCCCTCCGACCCCCTTAGCTGCGACACCTGTCTGACGCCGACGCTTGAGGTGGTCGAGTCTGGGTGGTACGTGCTGCACGCCTCAGACTCAACGGGCTGTGGAGGCAAGGACTCGACGTATGTGGAGGTTTATTACCCCGTGTACGTTCCCAACACCTTCACCCCCAACAACGACGGCATCAACGATGTGTTCCAGGCCGTAGGCGAGGATTTGAAGGGATTTTGGATGAAGGTTTTCAACCGCTGGGGAGAGCAAATTTTCCTCAGCGAAGATCCCTTGGTGCCTTGGCGTGGGGAGGTGGGTGACGGCTTGCACTTCGCGCCTGACGGGATGTACCGCTGGCAAATCCGTATTGAAGAAAGGGATGGTCCCCTATTGCTCGAAGGCCAAGTTTTCCTGCTGCGTTGAGCCTCCGCCATCCACATGGGTTTGTGGGCAGATGACAGGGGCCACCCCGTTGCTTTTTTCATTGGACGCTTTACCTTACGCTCATGGATTCACTGCGCCATGTCACGCCGCTGACCTTCGAGGAGGTCGTCAGGGTTCTGCCCGGCATGTTTTGGGACAACGACTGCGTCATGCTCCCAGGTTTGGGAGGTTTCGTTTGCAACCCGCGTTCTGCCTGGTACGATGCGTCCAAACGCCAAATGGTGCCCCCTTCTCGGGATGTCTTGTTCAACCCTCGGTTGACAACCAACGACGGACTAGTGGCCAACGAATTGATGGCGAAGTATGGCGTAACGTACCGGGAAGCCATCGAGGCCCTTGAAGCCATGGTGGGCAGAGTGAACCGTGAATTGAAGGAGGGGTCTTCGGTGGACCTCCCTGGCATTGGCAGGCTTTACATGGAGGCGGATGATTTGCTGCGGTTTGTAACCGATGCGGAATTTGAACGTTTGCTGCGCTCGTTTGGCCATGCCAGCATTGCACTTTCACCCAAGGAACAAAGCGACCCTTCGCCTGCAAAATTGGTGGCCTTTCCCGCCCAGGATTCACCGGCTCCGGAAACAGACGGTTCTTGGCGCATTCAACTGGGACGTGCCGCCGCCGCTGTGGCCATCCCCCTGACATTGGCGGGGGCATGGCTGCTCTCTCAGCCCTCCGGGTCGGACACCCTCTTGGGCAGCAATCCCTTGTGGAACGCGGCGCCTTTGGCGGCTGGATACACCCCCTGGGAGGAGTCCATGGATGTTGAAGCGTTCCTTCTCACCCCTGAGCCGGCAGAGGATCTCAAGTCTTTTGTGGAACGAACGGAATGGGAGGGACTTCTTGAGTTTGACTTGGAGTTGGGCGCTCCCAAGGCAGGAGGGCTGCGCGTGATGCTGCCCGTGGCAGCACCGGCCAATCCTGCATCTGTTCCCATTCTAGAACCGACACCTAACCCCGCTCCAACCGTGGCGCCAAGTGCTCTGGCACCGGTGCCTGCCCCGGTGCGCTTTTTGATTGTGGGCGGCGCCTTCTCCGTGAAGGAGAACGCACAAAATTTGGCGGGTCAATTGGGTTCTGAGGGCTTCGACACCTCTTTGCATTTCCAGTCCCACAACCAACTCACGGTGGTGGCGATGGGAAGGTACGCTGAGGAAACAGAGGCGCGCACCGCATTGGCCCAAGCCCGCGCAAAGGGGCACACCAAGGCGTGGTTGAAGCGTCTTTGAGCCCATGAACGAGTCGACTTCTTTGGGCGCGCTGGACGCCGTCATCTTGGATTTTGGAGGGGTCTTGTACGACATTGACTACGACGCCCCACCGGCTGCTTTTGCGAAGTTGGGCGACCCTCATTTCGCAGAACTTTACCACCAATCCTCCCAATCGGAATGGTTCGATGCCTTGGAGAAAGGCCAGATGGACCGAGGCACCTTTTACGGCCACCTCTTGGCCCGTTGTGAAGAGGGAACAACTTTGGAGGCTGTGCATGAGGCGTGGTGCGCCATCCTGACGGGCATGCCGGCTGGAAGGTCGCAGCAGGTTATGGATTTGGGCAAGCGCACCCGGTTGTTTCTGCTCAGCAACACAAACGCTCTGCATTCCGCTGTTTTTGAAGAAGACTTGCGCGTCACCTTGCCTGACGCTTCAGGGTTTTGGGGGGCGTTTGAAGCGGCGCATTACAGCCATGACTTGGGGATGAAGAAGCCTCACCCAGAAACCTACCTGCACGTGTGTGAACGGCATGGATTGATGCCTTCACGGACGCTGTTCATCGACGACAGCATCCAACACGTGAAAGGGGCGGAGCGTGCAGGGCTCGTGGCGCACCACCTCGATTTGAGCCGTGGCGATTTTGGCGGCTGGCTTGAGAAGATGGGGTGGTCGACGGAGACGTGATCCCTCCCTCGGGCAGACCTTACGTGGTGGCCGCGTTGAACAACGCGTCAATCTTTTCCTGCTCTTCATTTGGCACAGGCGTTCCGCCCTGTTCCAAAATCAAAAACACTTCCTGTCCTCGCGCTTCTTCGACATAGGATTTTTCCCCTTGGTACCTGGTGCCTTCAGGGTCAATCCGCATGAGTTGTGCGCTTGTATCACCAAACTTGAAGTACCAGGCGTCCCCATTGTCATGGCGCTCTAGGTACGACAACCGAGATGTGGTGATGTCCCAGAACATGGTGCTGAATTTCCAAATCAACTCCTCCATGCCATCGGGGTCTTCTTTTCCGATTCGGCCCCACTCGTCGGCGCCGATGCCTTGGGTGGCCAAAAACCGAGCGAACTCCAATTCGAGTCCCTCCAATTCATCTTTGGTCAATGGCCGAAACCGTCGCGCTTGCTCTGTCATGGACACAAGGTCGTTGACTTACTCGGAGATGTCCTCCAACATGAACATGAAGGCATATTCGAGGGCCACCTCTTTGATTCTCTCGAATCGTCCGGAGGCGCCGCCGTGTCCAGTTTCCATGTTGCAATCCATGATCAGCAGATGGTCGTCGGTTTTCACATCGCGCAGCTTGGCCATCCACTTGGCCGGCTCCCAGTACTGCACTTGGCTGTCCCAGTAGCCCGTGGTGACCAATGTGTGCGGGTAATCTTGGGCGACGACGTTGTCGTAGGGGCTGTACTGCATGATGTAGTCGAAGTAAGCCTTGTCTTTGGGGTTGCCCCACTCGTCAAACTCTCCGGTGGTCAACGGAATGCTCTCGTCCAACATGGTGTTGATCACGTCCACGAATGGCACCGCCGCAATGACCCCGTTGAACAGGCTTGGCGCCATGTTCATGACTGCACCCATCAAGAGGCCACCCGCACTCCCTCCCATGGCGTACATGTGGTCGTGGCTGGTGAACTTCTCGTCGACCATGGCCTGGCCGCAGTCGATGTAGTCGTTGAAGGTGTTCATTTTGTTGAACAGTTTGCCGTCTTCGTACCAGTGCCGTCCCATTTCGCTTCCTCCACGGATGTGCGCCATTGCATACACAAAACCGCGGTCCAACAAGCTCAAACGTGCCACAGAGAAGCCCGCGTCCATGCTGGCGCCGTAGCTGCCGTATGCGTAAAGCAAGAGGGGGTTCTCCCCATTGCGTTGGGTGCCTTTTCTGTAAACGATGCTGACGGGGACCATGGCCCCATCACGCGCCTTGACCATCAGGCGTTCGCTCACGTAGTTGGCAGGATCGAATGTGCCGCCGAGCACCTGCTGCTGCTTGAGCTGGGTGATTTCTCCAGAATCGAAGTCGTATTCGAGTACGGAACTGGGGGTTGTCATGGAGGTGTACCCGTAGCGCAAGCGAGAGGCATTGAAATCGGGGTTGGCACCGACCCCTGCGGAGTAGGCGGGGTCGTTGAACGGGATGTACTTGTCCTCGGAACCGTCCCAGCGGATGAGTCGGATTTGGGTCAAGCCATTCTTGCGTTCGTCCACCACAAGCCAATGGTTGAAGATTTCGACTCCTTCCAACAGCACATCGTCTCTGTGTCCCAACACGTCCTCCCAATGCTCGTAGGTGGTGGCCTTGGTGGAAGTCTTGACCAACTTGAAATTCTTCGCGTTGCGGTTGGTCACGATGTAGAAGTCATCGCCGTAGTGGCTTACGCTGTACTCCAAGTCCCTTTCACGCGGCTGCAACACTTTCCATTCCCCATTGGGGTCATTGGCGTCGAGGAAGCGGTACTCTGTGCTGACTGTGGCGTAGCTGGCGATCATGAGGTAGGCCTCGCTTTTGGTCTTGCCAATCCCGCAAGAAAACGTTTCATCTTTTTCCTCATAAACCAACACGTCTTCACTGACATCTGTACCTAAGACGTGCCTGTAGACTTGTGAGGAACGCAAAGTCAGAGGGTCTTTCTTGGTGTAGAAAAGGGTTTTGTTGTCGTTGGCCCAGGTGGCGCCTCCCGTGGTCTCGGGGATGCGGTCTGCGAACTCTTCTCCTGTGGCCAAGTCCTTGATGTACAAGGTGTATTGACGACGGCTTATGGTGTCCACGCCGTAGACGAGCAGGTTGTTGTCGGGGCTCACGCTGCGTCCGCCAATGGCAAAGTAATTGTGTCCTTCTGCCATGGACGGCTGGTCCAGCATCACTTCTTCTGCGGCATCCATCGAACCCTTCTTCCGGCATGAGTAGGGGTATTCCTTCCCCTCCTCGTAGCGGGAGTAGTACCAGTAGCCTTTGTCCAACACGGGCACGCTCTCGTCGTCCTTCTTGATTCGGCCAACAATCTCTTCGTAGATTTTTTCTTGGAGTCCTTCTGTGGGCGCCATGGCCTCTTTGGTGTAGGCATTCTCTGCCTTCAAATAATCCACCACCTCGGTGGTTTGGTCGTCGGACTCTTTGGCAGCTTTTTGTTCGTCGCTCAAGCGCATCCAGAAGTAATCGTCTTGCAATTGCAATCCGTGGATGTCGGTGGTGTGCGGCTTTTCTGCGGCGTCAGGAGCCGTTGGCAATGCCGAGGCTTGGGTCACATATTCAGGAGTCTTCATGTCAGAGGAAGGGGAGTTGCAGCCCAAGGTCAGGGCCCAAGTGGCGGCCAAGGCCGCGCCAAAAAATCGTACGTTCATTTCAACAGGTGCTGTGGCTCCGCAACATGCGGAGCCCCGCAAAGATAGTGGCAGAGGGCACTTGCTAGGCGTGCCTTATGCCCCCAATTTTCCTGCGTCAATCAGGGATTCGATTGCTGCCAAATCGTCTGGAGTGTCCACCGATGGAGTCAGGTGTGGGGTGGTGCCCACATCAATGCGCCAGCCGTGGTCCAGCCACCTCAGTTGCTCGAGCTTTTCACGTTGCTCGAGGGGGGTGGGGCTCAGTTGCACCAGTGCCTCAAGGGCGGTGCGTGTGAAGCCATAGAGCCCCACATGTTGCAACCAAGGTCCGTCGCCATGCGGCAGTGGGCTGCGGCTGAACATCAGGGCTCGCCCCGACATGTTGCGCACCACCTTGACGCGGTGGGGCGACTCGATTTCAGGGTCTGCCGGCATTGACTTCGCAAGGGTGACCACAGCGGCGTCCGGATTGCGCAACATGTCGGCGAGCTGCTCGATTTGTTCAGGGTGCACAAAGGGCTCGTCCCCTTGGATGTTCAAGACGGCTTGGAACTCCTCCCCTTTCGCTTCGAGCTGCTCGGCTGCCTCGTGGCAGCGCACCGTGCCGTTGGGGCATTTGTCGGACGTCATCACGACCTCACCACCAAAGAGGCGCACAGCTTTTGCAATCCGCTCATCGTCCGTGGCCACAACGACTTTTTGGCACGCTTGGGCGCCTTGGACCCTGGTGTACACGCGCTCGATCATGGGCACACCGGCCACAAGGGCCAGAGGCTTTCCTGGAAAACGAGAAGACGCGTGACGCGCGGGGATGACCGCCAAAATGTTCATGACCGCAAATATCGGTGGAGACCGCGAAGGTCAGTGGACTTCATAGGTGTACACCACATTGACGAGCCTTGGAGCTTCAATCGCAAGGGGGCGGATGCTGTATTCGGCATTGGTCAAATTGCTCACCACCAGAGAGAGTTTGTGGTTCTCAGCCACATTGTAGCCAGCTCGGAAATCCCAAATCCAAGGCAATGTGGGGTTGTTGTCAAGCCAAGTTTGCAGTCCCCAATCCACCACGCCCAACTCTTCGAAGGTCAGCCATGCCTGGTCGATGTTGCGAAGGGCGCTTTGGTAACGTGCGCTGAGCCCCACGAACCAGTCTCCTTTTCTCCACTCGGCATCCAAGCGCACGAGGTTCTGGGACCGGTATTTGAGCACGCTGCCCGTGGTGTCGCTGCTGGTGATGTTGTAACTGGCCCCTCCCACGGTGTCCCCATTGGCATTCGTCACCACGGAGTAGAGGTAGTCGGGCGTCAAGCTCACGGGATTGGTGTAGGTGTAGCCTGCCAACATGTCGATGGTGGACTCCCCCCACTTCGCCCTGCCCATCCACGAAACCTCCCAACCAGAGATACGGCTTCTACCCGTGTTCAAGCTTTTGAAGCCGAGGCCGTTCAAAGAGTCTGTCGCGGCACCCCATTGGCCAGCCGTGAATTCGACGAACTCGTCGTATTCCTGGAAAAACACGGCCATGTCCAAAAATCCTTGCACCCCTCCTAGTTGCACCCCTTGCTTCAGACCCGCTTCGATGTTGATTGCTGTTTCTGGGCGGAGGTCCTTGTTGGGATAGACTTGAAGTTGTCCAAGGCCTGTTCGGATGAATTTTTCGGCGATGGTTGGAAACCTGAAACCTTGGCCCATGCTCGCCCTGAGCCATGTCGCTTCCATGGCTTGAAAGTTGAGCCCGGCGCGGAAAACGGGTTTGGCCGCCACACTGTCGTTGATGCTGAAGTGTTCGTACCGGGTGCCCAAGGAAAGGTTGAGCCGCTCCCCGACCTTTTGGTCCGCCTGCACGTAGGCTGAGACATTCCGCGCCTTGTTCACACCGTCGGGGTTTCCACCTGTGTAAAGTTGGGCACGGCCTCGCGTCAATTGGTGCACCAAACCTCCCGTAACTCTTCCGCCACTCCAGCCCAATGCCTCCTCGGGGATTTGGACTTGGTACTCAGAGTAGAAGACGTGGCTTGAATTGCTCTGGTCGTTGTCATTGTCGTTGTTCAGGTGTTGCCAACGGTTGCGCAGGCTGTGCGAAACGCCAGAGGGTTGAAGGTATTCGATGTAGGGGTCCACGGTGCCCACGAGCTGCCGGGTGCGGGTGGCAGCGCCATCGTAGGAGCCGTACAATCCATCCCCAAAGGAGCTTCGCCAAATCAGCGTGTTGAGGGACTCTCCCCTTTGCCAATTCGTGTTGAGTCCATAGCTCAGCCCAGGAACATTGCATTCACGTCTCCGCAAATTGACATTGATCCTGGCCTGGGCATTCGCACCCCATCGGTCCACGGAAAAAGGCTGGTAGTTCATGCTCGCTGTATCAAGGGACACCCCATTTTCGTCTTGGTAGATTTCAGGCCCTTTGTACCCATCGTCTCCGAGGATGTTGCCACCGATCACGACGTCCCAACCGCCCATCCGCTGACTGTGCAGGAACCGGAGGTTGCTTTGTTGCAGGGCCCCGCTCCAATACTTGCTGGAATCCGCGCTTCGAGGGTTGCTGTAGACCCCATGCTGCAGGCTCACCCTTGTCAGGGGTCTTGCATCGGGGAAGCGCGTGCGGATGTTGATGACACCGCTCAAAGCCGCGCTGCCATAAAGCACAGAACTCGCTCCTTTGATGACCTCGATTTGCTCCAGATTTTCCAGGGGCAGGAAACCCCATGTTGGACGTCCAGCATCTCCGCTGAGTACGGGCAGGTCGTCCACCAAGACCATGACCCGGGACCCGGCCCCGTAGCTGAAGCCGCTGCCACTTCGGATTTGAGGTTCACCGTCCACCATGCTCACGCCGGGGGTTTGTTCCAAAGCCGTTTCAAGGGAGGTTGTGGCCTTGTTTTCCACCAGAGCGGGCTTCAGGATCTCCAGAGACACGGTCACCTCGGAGGCCTTCTGTTCAAACCGTCCCGCCGACACCACCACAAGGTCCAAAACTTCTGCCGCGGGCTTCATGACGGGGTTCCACGGGGCAGTTTGGCCCGCAACGAGATTCACCGTGAACTCTTGCTTGGCCATGCCAATGAAGGAGCAGGTGACGACGTGCAGCCCTGGTGTCAACGTCAGAAGGTAGTCGCCCTGCAGATCGGTGGCCACAGTGGAGACCCCATTGGTGATGTACGCCCCTACGAGGGGGGTGGAATCGGTGTCCAAAACCCGTCCTTGGACGGCCTGACTCAAGAGGTCAGAGGAGACGAAACACAGGAGGGAGAGACAGCAAAATGCTGCAGAGAAGGGAAATCGCATGAAGCCAAATAACAACACAAACCTTCGACTCTGAGCGACGTGTGCAAAAGAAGCATGCCCACGGATGAATTCTGTGTCTGCATGGCCTGTGATGTGTCACTTCTTTCCGCTTCGGATGAAGGATCAAACAAAGAGGTGGTTGGCGCTTTTGGCCCTGCCCCGTTGGGGACCGCGTCGTGCCTTGGTCGCCGCAGAACAGGATGGTGGCGTGGCAGAGGCCTGGATGCGATGTCGGCACGAGGATCCGAGGGCTTGCACAAAGGCTTGGGAAGAGGCATCACGTTGGATGGACGATGCAGACCAACACGGGATGGAGACCGTGGGTTGGAACGATGCGAAGTATCCTTCTTTGCTGAAGCACATCGCCGACCCACCTCCTGTGTTGTTTGGCCGGGGAAGGTGGCCCGGTGCGCGACAGTGGTCGAAGAGTTTGGCGGTGGTGGGCACACGGCAATGCACCGATTTGGCCGCCAAGCGCGCACGCGGCGTGGCCCTGGAATGGTCTGAGGCAGGAGGGTTGGTGGTCAGTGGGTTGGCCCGAGGGGTGGATGCTTGCGCCCACCATGCCGTCTTGGACGGACCACGGCCTGGGCACCAAGTGGCCGTGCTTCCATGTGGTTTGGAGGCGGTGCACCCTCGGATTCATCGGGGTCTGGCAGAATCCATGGTGGCTGCAGGTGGATTGGTGGTGTCAGAACAGCCACCGGGAAGACAGGTGGAGCGCTGGATGTTCGCTTCAAGGAACCGGATCGTTACAGGGCTTTCTTCGGCCACATTGGTGGTGCAAAGCCCGCGCCAAGGAGGGTCGCTGATTTCCGCGCGTTGCGCCCTCGACCAAGACCGAGAATTGTATGCGTTTTGGGAGAAAGGCATGGGACCGGCTTGGGCTGGAAACCGCATGTTGGTGTCCGACGGATTGGCGCACCCTGTGCGCAGTGTGCTCGATTTGTGGCGTGCCATGGCCGAGGGTGTTCAAGGACTGGACGCCAGCACCCTGAGGACGCGCCTAGATTTCCCATCAGGATGCGAAGAGGTTTGGCAGGCCATGGCCCACCGTTCAGGCCCGGTGCCTTGGGCGACCTTGGCATCGCTGCCGGGCATGTCAGAGGACGGCTTGTCCAGGCAGTTGTTCACCCTTGAGGTGCAGGGCTGGATTCGGCGTCTGCCTGGTCGGGCGTATTTGCGGGTGTGACCCTACCAGCCTGCCCTGCTTCACCTAAGACGGGTTGAATTGGCATCGAGTCGATGTCGTGTTCCGCCACGGGCTGGATGCCGCTCCCATGTTGAATGAGCGCCGCAGTCATCACCAAAGAAGTGATCAAAATGACGACCAAAAGCACCCCTTGGTCAAAGGCAGGAAAGAGAAGTTCTTGGTATTGAGACTCAATTGCAAAGAAGAGAAGGACGGTGATGAGGCCTCGGGGAGCGATGTAAAGAAGCGGTGAAAGTGGCTTTTGACGCAGCAAGAGCAGGAACAACAAACGGACGACGTAAAGCAGCACAGAAATGACCATCCCCTGGAACAACACGTTCAAATTAAGAAGCACCCCCAAACTGACGGTCATGCCAAACAACACGAAGAAGAAAGTGCGGATCACAAATGCGCTCTCCAGGGTCAATACGTGGAAATCGTGGTGGAGCGCTTTCATCCGGTCATCCTTGAGCAGTTTGCCCGGCCATCCGTTGGTGATGCCAAGCCAGTCTGGAAAAAACAACTTGTGGTTGTTCAACATCAGGCCAAAGATCAAAATCAGAATGAGGGGGCTCAAATGGAACAGCTTTTGGATGGCATAAATGAGCAAGAGGACCGCAATGCTCAAGAACAGGCGAACGCCGCTTTGGATTTTTTGGAGGACAAACACGAGCAAGTAGGCGACCACAATGGAAATCGCCAAAGTCCCTGCGAGATTGACGGCCACATTGGTCAACACTTCTCCTCCCGAAGCGGCTTCCTGGTTGCCGAGCAACAGGTAGAACGCCATGATGCCAAAGATGTCTGAGAAGGTGCTTTCGTAGACCATGAATTCCCTGGATGCGGGCGAAAGCCCACCTACACTTGGAATGATGATGGCACTGCTCATGATGGACAGGGGGATGCCGTAGACGACGGCATTGAACCAAGGCATCGCCAACATGCCGTTCAAGAACGAGGCGATGGCGAACGTGCTTGCCACCAAAGCAAGCAAGGCAAGTGTGGCGCTTCGCAAGATGAGCGTGAGCTTGTCGCGCCTGAGCTCCAATTCCAGTGCCGCTTCAAGGACGATGAAGATGAGGCCCACCGTGCCGAGCAGCTCCAGAATCAGTCCTTCAAAAGGAATGTCATGAAGGCCCACAGCCTGCAGTCCTTGGCGCAGCCCAATGCCCATCGCGATAAGCACCAACACGCTTGGGATGTTCGTGCGCCTGGCGAGAAGGTTGGCGAAGTAGGAAAGGATGATGACGGCACTTGCGCCAATGACAATGCCATAGGCGTTGATGTCGTCCGCAGAAAGTTCGAGGCTGAGCAAGGGAAGGGAAGTCATGCCCCTAAAATCAACCAAATCCGCCGGTAAACAAACGCCAGAAGTCGTTGCCCAAGGCGAACACCATCAAAGAGAGCAGCAAAACGATTCCCACCATCTGCGCCCGTTCGAGGAACTTTTCAGAGGCAGGCCGCCCTGCAATCATCTCGTACAACGTGAACATGACATGTCCTCCGTCGAGAGCTGGAATGGGCAGAAGGTTCATGAAGGCGAGGATCAGGGAGAAGAACGCGGTGTTGCGCCAAAAGATTTCCCAGTCCCAACCGCCGTCGAAGATGCTGCCAAACGTCACCAAGCTTCCCACCTGCGAGGCCCCGCTTTTGGTGAACAAGAAGCGCATGGACCGCACGTAATCTTGAAGGGTGCGCGACGCAGTGCCGAAGCCGGCCCCTATGGCCGAGAACATGCCATATTCCAATTGGGTGGGCGCGAACATGTCCGTGTAGTGCGCGAGGCTATGGACCTCAAAGCCCAGGCTTCCGAGACTGTCCGGGACGGCATCCATTTCCATCTGCTTCCCTTCGCGCTCGACAAGAAGCCGAACAGGGATTTCAGGATGTGCTTGGATGGCTTCGCGGACGGTTTCGAAATACGGAAGGCGCATGTCGCCCACTGCCAGGATGCGGTCCCCCCCTTGCAAGCCGGCCACATCAGCACGGCTGGCGGAATCCACGTTCAAAATTTCGCAGGGATACAGCAGTGAAAAGGGCCGACGGACGCCTTTGTCAATGAAGACTTGGCCCAACTCCTCGTCCAAGTCAAGTGCGACCAACTTCCCGTCGCGCAGCAAGTCCACTTGGGTCACACGGCTGTTGAAGCCCTCCATGCGTAGGTCGCTGTAGTACTCCAGGGTCTCACCGTTGTAGCCCAAGACGCGGTCCCCATCTTGGAACCCGAGCTCCTCCAAAGCCGGGTCTACATTGACAGGGTGGATGTTGGCCAATTTGGTCTCTCCCCAGGTGTAGAGCACACCGGTGTAGATGATGAAGCCCAGGATAAGGTTGACAATGATGCCTCCAAGCATGATGATCAAACGCTGCCATGCGGGCTTGGAACGGAACTCCCAAGGCTGGGGCGGCTGTGCCAACTGCTCGGTGTCCATGCTCTCATCGATCATCCCTGAAATCTTGACATAGCCCCCCAACGGAAGCCATCCAATTCCCCACTCGGTGTCACCGATTTGCTTCTTGAACAGAGAAAAGCCCGGGTTCATGAAGAGGTAGAATTTCTCCACCCGGGTTTTGAAAGCGCGGGCGGCCCAGTAATGGCCAAGTTCGTGGAGCACCACGAGGATGGAGAGGCTCAGCAGGAGCTGTGCGGCTTTGATCAGGGCAACCATGCGGCAAATGTACGCCGCGGGGCATCCCACGCAGAGGGAATTCACGCACCGATGCTCACAACGAATTGAAAGGTGGTGGAAACGGGCGCATTGTGGGTGCAACTTGGGGTCCATGAAGCGCATTCCTTGGAAGTTGCTGTTGTGGTTGGTGGGGCTCGGCCCATTGCTTGGGTTGGCTGGATTGGTGATGTTGGCGCGGCTCGGCGACTTGCCGGAAACCGAGGCCTTGGCCAACCCCAAGACAGACTTCGCCACCAGGGTGTACAGCTTGGACGGCCAAATTTTGGGCCGGTACTACACGGAAAACCGTTCAGATGCGCGGTTTGAAACGCTTCCTTCTCATTTGGTGGAGGCCTTGGTCAGCACCGAGGACGCCCGATTTTACCACCATTCTGGCATCGATTTCATCGGGCTCGCCCGCGCCATCGCCTTCATGGGGAAACGCGGAGGGGGCTCGACGGTGACCCAGCAACTGGCCAAATTGCTGTTCACCGACAAGTACGAGACCACGAGTTTCTTCGAGCGTGCCGTCCTGCAAAAGCCCAAGGAGTGGATCATCGCTTCCCGTTTGGAGAGGCACTACACCAAGGAAGAAATCGTGGCCTTGTACCTGAACAGATACGACTTCATCAACCAAGCGGTTGGGGTGGAAAGCGCTGCGAATGTGTACTTCAACAAGTCTGCCCAAGCGTTGAATGTGGAGGAATCCGCAATGCTTGTGGGCATGCTGAAGAACAGCGCCTTGTACAACCCTTTGCGACGTCCAGAACTGGTCCAAAGCCGTCGCAATGTGGTGTTGGGCCAAATGGTCAAATACGGCCACTTGGATGCGGGCCTTGCGGACTCTTTGAAGTCTTTGCCACTTGGCCTTCAATTCCAACGCGTGAGCCACGACGAAGGGGCCGCCCCCTATTTCCGTGAAACCCTGCGCGCCAAATTGAAGGACTTGTTGGCTGAAAAGGCTGACAACGGTTCCTATTCATTGGCGAAGGCAGACGGGTCCCCTTACAACATCTACCGAGATGGACTTCGGGTGGTCACCACCCTGGACAGCAGGATGCAGGACCACGCGGAAAAGGCAGTGCACCGGCATTTGGCGGGCGAGCTGCAGGCGAGTTTTGAGCGGGACATCGCGGAACGCCCTGCAGAGGTCACCCCTTTCTTTGAGGAAATCAACCCCGAGGCCAGACAGGCCATTTTGGATGTGGCGATGCGGGACTCCGACCGCTACAAAAAGGGCATTGGAAAGCTTTGTCCATCCTGCAACCGCCCGGGCTTTTACATTCGACCCACTTCCCTTGCCGATGGAGCTTCCGGATACCTCTGCAGCACTGAAAAAGGTGGCTGTGGCCATGTATGGCGCGCTCGTACAGACGAGGAATTGCGCGACATTTTTGACCGCCCGGTACCCACCAGGGTCTTCTCGCACCAAGGGGACGTCGACACGGTGTTGTCGCCCATGGACAGCATCTTGCACCGGAAGGCCATTTTGCATGCCGGCCTCGTGTCCATCGAGCCGGCCACGGGCCACATCAAGGCATGGGTGGGCGGCATCGACTTCAAGCAGTTCAAGTATGACAACGTGGGCCAAAGCCGCCGCCAGGTGGGCTCAACCTTCAAGCCTTTCGTCTACGCCACAGCCCTTCGCCTCGGAGCCGAGCCCTGTGATGAATTCCCCAACCAAAAAACGTGCATCGACTTGCCACCTGGCAGCGACCCTCCCCGCTGGTGTCCTGACAACAGCGACGAGGACTACGGGGAGATGGTCACCTTGGAGTACGCACTGGCCAACTCCATGAACACGGTCACCGCCAAGCTTATCAAGGACTACGGAACGAAGCGCGTGATCGATTTGGCCCACGCCTTGGGGGTGGAAAGCCGCATCCCCAATGTGCCGTCCATCGCCTTGGGGGTTGCCCAGCTCACCTTGCGGGAATTGGTCAGTGCGAATGCCTCATTGGTGAACCACGGCGTGCATGTTGAACCGACCTTCATCGCCAGGATTGAGGACCGCTTTGGCAACCCGATTTACGAGCCGGTTCAGGAAATCCGTCAAGGGTTGGACGACCGCAACGCCTACCGCGTGCTTCAGATGATGAAAGGCGTGGTGGATGGCGCGTGGAACGAGGAATCTCAAAAGCGAAGGGGCACCGGGGTCCGACTCCGTTACGACAGCGATGCAAGGGCGTACGACGGCATCCGGGTCCCCATGGCCGGAAAAACAGGCACCACCCAAAACAACACCGACGGGTGGTTCATGGGCTTGACCCCGGACTTGGTGACCGGGGTGTGGGTGGGCGCCCAAGACCCCACGGTCCGATTCTCAACGACCCGCCTGGGCCAAGGCGCGAACACCGCCCTGCCGATTTATGGCTTTTTCATGAAAGACGTTTACGCCGATGCTTCGCTGGAGGTGAGCCAAGAGGACTTCACCCGTCCGGAAAGCATCGAGGGGGACACCCTGACGTGCAAGCAGGTCGCCGAACTGCGTGGGCCTACCTTTGACCCGTTGGACGACGAGGATTTGTTCAATTGAACAATCCCTGAATCAACGCTATTCAGCCATGGCAATTTCAAAATTGGTTTCCGGTCCTGTTGCCGCCCTCGATGGGGTGAAGGACGACATGACCTTGATGCTCGGAGGGTTTGGCCTTTGTGGCATCCCCGAGCACAGCATCGCCGAATTGGTGCGGCGCGGCGTGCGCAACCTGACGTGCATTTCCAACAACGCCGGGGTCGATGACTTTGGGTTGGGGCGACTGCTTCAAGGGCGCCAAATCCGCAAAATGATTTCCTCGTACGTGGGCGAAAACGAAGAGTTTGAGCGCCAAATGTTGAGCGGTGAACTCGAGGTGGATTTGATTCCCCAAGGGTCTTTGGCGGAGCGTTGCAGGGCAGGGGGTGCAGGGATCCCAGCGTTCTATACCCCTGCAGGGTTTGGCACTGAAGTGGCAGAGGGCAAGGAAGTCCGTGTGTTTGAGGGCAAGCCCCACATTTTGGAATTGGCCTTGACCGCAGATTTTGCCTTCGTCAAAGCGTGGAAGGGGGACGCTGCCGGCAACTTGGTGTTCAAGGCGACGGCAAGGAATTTCAACCCCATGATGGCCATGGCTGGACGCATCACCGTGGCGGAAGTGGAAGAGCTCGTGCCCGAGGGGTCCCTTGACCCCAACGCCATCCACACGCCGGGAATTTTTGTGCAACGGATCTTCCAGGGCCCAGCCTACGAGAAGCGTATTGAGCAACGTACGGTGCGCACACAAACTCCTCAATCCTGATCCTATGTTGGACAAAAATGGCATCGCGCGGCGCATCGCGCAAGAGGTTCAGAACGGCTGGTACGTCAACCTTGGCATTGGCATCCCCACCCTTGTGGCGAACCACATCCCCGAAGGCTTGGACGTTGAATTCCAAAGTGAAAACGGCATCCTGGGCATGGGCCCCTTTCCCCAAGAAGGAGAGGAAGACGCAGACTTGATCAATGCGGGCAAGCAAACCATCACCGCCCTCCCGGGGGCCGTTTTCTTCGACAGCGCCACGTCTTTTGCCATGATCCGTGGCCGCCACGTGCAGCTCACGGTGTTGGGGGCTATGGAGGTGTCTTCCAACGGGGACATCGCCAATTGGAAGATTCCAGGAAAAATGGTGAAAGGCATGGGCGGGGCGATGGACCTCGTGGCCTCGGCAGAAAACATCATTGTGGCCATGCAACACACCAACCGTGCAGGAGCCTCGAAGTTGCTCGACACTTGTTCTTTGCCTTTGACGGGGGTGGGATGTGTCAAGCGAGTGGTCACCAACCTCGCTGTGTTGGACATCAAGGAAGGCGCCTTTCACTTGGTCGAACGCGCACCTGGCACAAGCGTGGATGACATCGTCTCGGCCACGGCAGGCAAGCTGGTGGTCCCAGAAAGGGTCCCGGAAATGGACCTTTCGTAAGCGAGCAGGTCAGCCCTGCATGACCACGGCAATGTGGTCGCAATCCCCACCAATGGGGGGCTGGAACTTGGTGACGGTGACTTCGACGGATTGGGCCAAGGGCAATTCCTTTTTCAATCCCCGAACGATCCTTTCACAAACCTGCTCCACCAATTTGCTTCGGATGCCCATTTCGCGCTTGACAATGAGATGGACATCGACATAGTCGACGGTGAGCGCCAAATCGTCGGCTGCCGCGCTGGCCGCCAGGTCCACCCAAAGGGTCACATCCACCCTGTATTCTTGACCGATGATGGCCTCCTCCTCCATGCAACCGTGGTGCGCCCAAAAGCGCAAGCCGTTGACTTCGATGCGGTTTTGTGTCATGAGCTCGGGCCATCAAAGGGTTGGGCCTTGAGGGCTTCGATGCGGGCCGCGCCCTCTCGAAGTCGCTGCAGGGTCGTTTCCTGGCCCAAAAAGGCAGCAAACTCAAACATCGAGGGTCCACCACCTTCGCCGGTCAGGGCCAACCGAAAGGGCAAAAGGACCTGGCCGAATCCCAACTCTCGCGCCTCGAGGAATGCCTTGAATGCGGTTTCTACATGGTCACTGGTGAAGTCCGTCAACGCCTCCAATTCTCCGGCAAGGTCTTCGAGATGTCCGGCGGTTTGGTCTTTCCACTTCTTGCGGATCATCTTGTCCTGAAAAGCTTTAGGAGGGCCAAACAACCAGTCGGTTTGGGCCACTTCTTCGAGGAATGTGACCCGCTCAAGCATCATGTCCAGTGCCGCCTTGCAAGTGGCTCCGTCCCAAGATTGGCCTCGCGCCTCGAGCAAGGCTTGAAAGGCCAATACATGAGGTTCAGACCCCGACTGCCTCAAGTGCTGTTCTTGGAACCACTTGGCTTTGTCGGGGTTGAAGCGTGCACCGCTCTTGACCACGCGGTCCAAAGAAAATTCTTTGGCGGCGTCTTCAGCCAGGAACATTTCGCGCTCGTCACCTGGGTTCCAGCCCAACATCAAGAGCATGTTCACGAACGCTTCAGGAGAATAACCTTGCTCACGGTATCCCGGCCAAGTCTCTCCGCTCTTTGGGTCCTTCCATTCAATGGGAAAAACGGGAAAACCGCCCGCATCTCCGTCGCGCTTGCTGAGCTTTCCATTGCCTGTGGGTTTCATAATCAAAGGCAAATGTGCAAATACGGGATGGGCCCATCCAAGGGCGCGGTAAAGCAAGACGTGCAAAGGCGCGCTTGGGAGCCACTCTTCTCCACGGATGACATGAGAAATCCGCATGTGATGGTCGTCCACCACGTTGGCCAGGTGATAGGTCGGCAACCCGTCGGCTTTCATCAGCACCTTGTCGTCTAGCACGCCGCTCTGGAATGTGACTTCGCCACGAATGGCATCGCGCAAATGGATGGCTTCGTCGGTATCGGGCGTTTTGAACCGGACCACGTAGGGGGCTCCCGCGGCTTTCAGGGCGTCGACGTCTTCGGAGGAGAGGTGGAGGCTGTTCCGCAGGTTGCCGCGCGTTTTGGCATCGTATTGCCACACGTCTGGTTCCGCGTCTTTGCGCAGGGCGCTGAGTTCTTCGGGGGTGTCAAAAGCCAAATAGGCCATCCCTTGGTCCAAGAGGGCCGCCACCGCTTCTTGGTACAAAGAGCTGCGCTCGCTTTGGCGGTATGGCCCGACTTCTCCGCCGGCCTTCACCCCTTCGTCGGGGGACAACCCACACCAAGCCAAGGCCTCTTCGATGTAGGCTTCGGCGCCTTCTACAAAGCGCCCTTGGTCGGTGTCTTCCACCCGCAGGATGAAGGTTCCGCCGTGGGCGCGTGCGAACAGCCAATTGTACAGTGCCGTGCGGACTCCGCCCATGTGGAGCGGACCCGTCGGGCTTGGGGCAAATCTTACTCGAACATCCATGGTCGGCAAAGGTAGCGAGCCAAAGAGTCACAGGCGACATGGATCAACTCTGGCGGTGCGCGCAGCAATCTGGCGTCGGATGGCGGGAAGATGACTGGAGGTTTGGGCCATCAAACAACCCAACACGATGAATGCATTGCGCAACAAAGTCCAATTGATTGGACGACTCGGCAAAGACGCCGAGACCATCACCTTCGACGATGGCAAGGTCAAAGCCCGGTTCCCGTTGGCCACCAATGAGCATTTCCGCAATGGAGAAGGCGAAAAGGTGGAACGCACCCAGTGGCATGACGTGATCGCTTGGGGTGGTTTGGCAGAAGTTGCCGGTCAATACCTCAGAAAAGGAGCCGAGGTGGCATTGGAGGGACGGTTGACGTACCGGACGTACGAGGATGGCGAGGGGCAGACCCGTTACATCACCGAAGTGGTGGCGAACGAACTGCTCATGTTGGAGAAACGTCCGGAAGACGCATGACCGTCGGGGGAGGGTTCATGCAGGACCTTCCCCTTTTCCTTCCCCTTCTTTGGAAGGTTCGTCGATTCTACTTGGTGCCCCATGGCGGAGGGCGTATTTTTGATGCAACCCCAACTGCTTACGACCATGAGTTCTTCAGGAATTTTGAAGTCTTCCCTCGCGAAGAAATATGCGATGGGCCTCACAGGCCTTTTTCTTTGCACATTCCTAGTAGGGCACTTGCTGGGCAACCTGCAATTGTTCATCCCGGGAGAGGAGGGCCGCATCGCATTCAATGAGTACGCGTTGTTCATGACCACCTTTCCCGTGGTCAAGCTCTTGAGTTACCTCACCTATGCCAGCGTCCTGTTCCACGTGGTCGACGGCATTGCCCTGACCCTCCAGAACAGAAAGGCCAGGCCGGTGGGTTACGCAGTGGAAAAGGGTTCCGCCAATTCAGGCTGGAGCAGCCGCAACATGGGCATCCTAGGCACCCTCATCTTGGTGTTCTTGGTGACGCACATGCAGAACTTTTGGTGGAAGATGCATTTCTCAGAGATGCCCATGCACGACATCAATGGTGAGCAGCTTAAGGACCTGTACACTGTGGTCTTGGACTACTTCAATCCGGCCATTAACAGCTTTGCTGCCGTCGCTGTCGCAGTGTATGTGGCTGGCATGGCCGCCATGGGCTTTCACCTTTGGCATGGATTTGCCAGCGGGTTTCAATCCATGGGCGTGCGCCATGAGACTTACACCCGTTGGATTGAAGCTGCAGGCAAGGCATTTGCCTTGATTGTGCCCTTGGCCTTTGCCTCCATTCCGTTGTACCTGTTCATGACCCAAGCCTAAGAACATGCTTGATTCCAAGACTCCTGAAGGTCCCTTGGCCGACAAGTGGACCCAGCACAAGAACAACATTCGGTTGGTCAACCCTGCGAACAAGCGCCTCATTGACGTGATTGTTGTGGGCACTGGCCTGGCCGGAAGTTCCGCCGCAGCCTCGTTGGCCGAGATGGGCTACAATGTCAAGGCATTCTGTTTCCAAGACAGCCCCCGACGTGCCCACTCCATTGCCGCGCAAGGTGGCATCAACGCGGCCAAGAACTACCAAAACGATGGGGACTCGGTGCATCGCCTTTTCTATGACACCATCAAGGGCGGAGACTACCGCAGCCGAGAGTCCAATGTGCACCGCCTGGCGGAGGTCAGCACGAGCATCATTGACCAATGCGTGGCCCAAGGTGTGCCTTTTGCCCGTGAGTACGGCGGGCTGCTCGACAACCGTTCCTTTGGGGGGGTTCAGGTCAGCCGAACCTTTTACGCCAAAGGACAAACGGGACAACAGTTGTTGCTCGGTGCGTACTCGGCTTTGAGCCGTCAGATTGCCAAAGGCAAGGTCAAGATGTACAACCGCCATGAAATGATGGACGTGGTCCTCGTGGAAGGCAAAGCCCGTGGCATCATTGCCCGAAACTTGGTGTCTGGAGAAGTGGAGCGTCACAGTGCCCACGCCGTTGTTCTGGCTTCTGGTGGCTACGGCAACGTGTTCTTCTTGAGCACCAATGCCATGGGTTCCAATGTCAGTGCTGCTTGGAAGGCCCACAAAAAGGGAGCCTTCATGGCCAACCCTTGCTTCACCCAGATCCACCCGACTTGCATCCCTGTGAGCGGTCACTACCAGAGCAAACTCACCTTGATGTCCGAGTCGTTGAGGAACGACGGAAGGATTTGGGTGCCCGCCAAGCTTGAAGATGCAGAGGCTGTGCGACAAGGAACACTCAGGCCCACCGACATCCCAGAGGCGAACCGAGACTACTACCTCGAGCGCCGTTATCCTGCCTTTGGCAATCTCGTGCCTCGAGATGTGGCTTCACGTGCCGCCAAAGAACGCTGCGACGCTGGCTTTGGGGTGAACGGTACCGGAGAAGCTGTGTACCTGGACTACGCCAGTGCCTTTGAGCGTTACGGCCAAACCGAGGCCAATGTCCTCGGTTTGAAAGCTCCTTCAGAAGACAGGATTCGGGAGCTGGGAAAGGCGGTGGTGAAGGCGAAGTATGGCAACCTGTTTGACATGTACCGCCAAATCACGGACGACAACCCCTACGAGACGCCGATGAAAATCTATCCTGCGGTGCACTATACCATGGGGGGGCTTTGGGTCGACTACAACCTGATGACCACAGTGCCCGGTCTTTATGCTGCCGGGGAAGCGAACTTTTCGGATCATGGGGCCAACCGCCTAGGCGCATCTGCACTGATGCAGGGCCTCGCCGATGGCTATTTTGTTTTGCCCTACACGATTGGCGACTATCTCGCCGACGACATTCGTACTGGAGCCGTCGCCAACGATTCCCCGGAATTCATGGCCGCCGAAGAAGAGGTGAAAACAAGGCTCCGTGCCTTCATCGACAACGAGGGAAAGACGCCTGTGGACGACTTCCACCGTCGACTCGGTCGCTTGATGTGGGACAACTGTGGCATGGCCCGAAACCGAGAGGACTTGACCCAAGCCATAAAAGACATTTCTGCCTTGCGCGAGGAGTTTTATGCGGACGTCAGGGTCCCAGGCAAACTCGATGCCTACAACCCAGAACTTGACAAGGCGGGCCGTGTTGCAGACCTGCTTGAGCTGGGAGAATTGATGTGCAAGGATGCCCTAGAGCGCGAGGAGAGTTGTGGTGGCCACTTCAGAGACGAGCACCAAACAGAAGAGGGTGAAGCCTTGCGGAAGGACGATGACTTCACTTTTGTGAGCGCGTGGGAATTTCAAGGAGAGCCCAAAAACGCCGTCTTGCACATGGAGGAGCTCGAGTACAAGAACATTGAATTGAAGCAGCGTAGCTACAAATAATCTGGAAGACCCACGAAGATGAATCTCACGCTCAACGTTTGGCGCCAAGAAGGCCCCAAAGCCAAAGGAAACCTCCAGACTCACAAGCTCTCAGGAGTGACGGGTGACATGTCCTTCCTTGAAATGATGGATGTGCTCAATGACCAAATCATTCGCGAAGGGGGAGACCCTGTGGTGTTTGACCACGACTGCCGAGAGGGCATCTGTGGCATGTGCTCCATGTTCATCAATGGAGAGGCTCATGGTCCTGGTCGTGGAGTGACCACCTGCCAACTGCACATGCGCTCCTTCAAGGACGGAGACACCATCACCATCGAGCCTTGGCGTGCCTCGGCCTTTCCTGTGGTCAAGGACCTGGCTGTGGACCGTGGGGCGTTTGACCGCATCATTCAGGCGGGAGGGTATGTATCGGTCAATACCAGCGGAGAGACATTGGATGCCAATGCGATTCCTGTACCGAAGGCAGATGCCGATGAGGCATTCAACGCGGCAACCTGCATTGGATGTGGGGCCTGTGTGGCGACTTGCAAGAACGCTTCAGCGATGCTCTTCGTGTCGGCCAAAGTGAGTCAATTTGCCTTGTTGCCGCAAGGCCAGCCCGAACGGAAGCGCCGTGTGAGCCGCATGGTTGATCAAATGGACAAGGAAGGGTTTGGCAATTGCACCAACACTGGTGCTTGTGCCGTGGAATGCCCCAAGGGCATCGACCTGACCAACATCGCACGGATGAACCGTGATTTCCTGAAATCTTCCCTGACAGGGGAATAAGGGCCGGTTTTTGGTCGCCGATGGTTACGTACTTTAAGCTCATGAAAACGACCCTGCTTTTGATGGCGCTGGCCACTTGCGCATCCTTCACGGCCCAAGGCCAGAAGTCCCAAGTGTCCTTTGGTGTGGCTGCTGTATGCGGCATGTGTGAAGCGCGCATCGAAGCTGCCTACGACCTCAAGGGCATCGTGGCGGCGGATTTTGACTTGGAAACGAAGACCCTGCACGTTGTCTACAAATCCAAGAAATGGGACGAGGAGCGCCTGCACAAAGTGGCCACGGCCGCAGGACATGACACCGACACCTTCAAGGCCACGGACGAGGCCTACGCAAACATGCATGGTTGCTGCAAATACAGAGAGGGAGGCGCAGCATGCAGCGGGGATGAGAAGGAACGGCCATGACGCGAAAGGATCTTATGGTGTTCTTGGTGGCCACCGCATTGGGCTGGTCGACGTCTTGTCAAGCACAGAAGACCTTGCGGGGAAAAGTGTTTGCACCTGAAGACCATTCGGACCACAACCATGAAGAAGGCGAGCATCAGGGCGCTCAGAAATTTGACCCTTTGCCGGGTGCCACGGTGATATGGAAGGGGAGCAGCCAGGGTGTGGTGACCGATGGGTTTGGGTTTTTTGAGATCGATGCAAGAGGCGCCACCGACACCCTCCGTGTCAGCATGGTGGGCTACAGCACGGTGGACGTACTCTACAGTGGGGAAGCGTATCTGGAGGTCCCATTGGAAGCAGGCGTGATGTTGGGCCAAGCTGACATCGTCTTTGAAGAACGCTCCCAAAGCGTGTCGCTTCTCAATCCACGGAACATCCAAGAACTCAACCGCAAGGAGCTGTGCAAGGCGGCTTGTTGCAACTTGAGCGAGGCGTTTGAAACGAACGCTTCTGTGGATGCGAGCTTCACGGATGCGGTGACGGGCACCCGACAAATTCACATGTTGGGCTTGGCAGGAAAGTACACCCAGTTGCTCGTCGACAACCTTCCCGGTCCTCGAGGCCTCAATGTTCTGCAAGGCATGGCGTTCATCCCGGGACCTTGGATTGAAAGCATTTACATTTCCAAAGGAGTGGGCACTGTGGCGTCAGGTTATGAAAGTTTTACGGGCCAGATCAATGTCGCCCAACGAAATTCCGAAACGGCCGAGCCTCTTCATGTCAACTTGTTTTTGGCGGCCTCTGGTCGCATGGAGTTCAACCATGTCAGCAGACATGACGTTTCGCGAAGGTGGACGACTGTATTGATGACGCACGGTGAATGGGGCCAGCGGGCCAATGACCGCAACGGCGATCAATTCTTGGACACGCCCCTTCAAAAGGATGCAGTGGTGCGCAACGAATGGCATTTCGTGGGGGACCGCGGCTGGCGGGCCAACGTGAGTTTGAACGCAGTCGACATGGAGCGAGATGGGGGCATGATTGGGGAAACGCCGCGGTGGGCGATGGCCACGGACTTAGAGCGCGCAGAAGTCAACGCCAAGGTGGGCCACGTGCTTCCTGGAAAACCAGGACGTTCATGGGGCAGTCAATGGACGGTCGCCACCCATCGGCACCGACACTCCTTTGGCAACCGGAGCTACGACGGGGTGCAAAAAATGTTCCAAGGAAAGATGATGCGGACGGGGTCCTTGTGGGCCGCAGGCCCCGACTTCAGTGCAGGCGTCAGTTACCTGCTGGACGATTATTTCGAGTCGGGTTCTTGGAGTTGGAGCCAGCCCACCCTTTCACCTGATGTGGCCGAGATGGATACGCTGTCTCGCACCGAGCACGTGCCCGGGGCATTTTTGGAAACGACGTGGTCCCAAAATCCCCGTGCGACGGTTGTGGCAGGATTGCGCGTGGACCAACACAACATGTGGGGCACGGTCGTCACCCCTCGACTTCACGCGCGCTGGAGCGCCACCGAACAGACGTCCCTCAAACTGGTGGCAGGCACTGGTTTTCGGACACCCAATGTGCTGATGGAACAGTTGGGTGCCTGGGCCAGCAACAGGGCTTGGGTCATTGGAGATTTGGAGCCGGAGCGCGGCTGGAATGCTGGAATCAACCTCACCAGCAAATTCAAACTCGCCTTCCGGGAAGCAGAATTGGCCTTGGATGGCTATTGGACGGAATTCCAAAGCCGGGCAGTGGTCGACCTCGACCAAGACCCCCATGCCATCCACATCTACAACTTAGACGACCGCGAGTCGAGGTCCTTGACGGCCCAAGCAGAACTGGGATGGTCGGTCCATCGAAGGGTGGACATGCGTTTGGCGTACCGCTGGGTGAAGGCCACCACCCAAAGGCTAGGTGCTGAGGCGGCGGGCACACTTTTGGACCCCTTTGTCCCCAAGCACAGGGCATTCACCCAATGGAGTTATGCCTCCAAAGTGGACAAGAGCGGGGGCACATGGATGGGGGACCTGACGGTGCAGTGGGTGGGCCCTCAGCGCACGCCGCGCCCTGACGCTTCCTTTGACGATCGTCAGGCAGCAGAATTGGAGCCGGGTTTTGTTGTGGCCAACGGTCAGATTTCCCGATCTTTTTCAGAAGGAAAGGACCTTTATTTGGGCGTCGAGAACTTGCTGAATTACCGTCAAACCCGGCCCATTGTGGCCTCGGCCCTCGCGTCTGATTTGGGCAACGATGAATTCGAGAACAAAATGGACGCGAGTTTGGTGTATGGACCCATTTTTGGTCGGATGATCTACGTGGGTGCGCGCTTCACGCTGGGCGAAGCTTCAGGCAAGTGACGCTGGCTTAGCCGTGCATCGTCTCTTTGGTACCATAACGTTCCATGATCCCAGCTTCAAAATCGAGGAAGGCTTGCCAGCGGGCATTCACGGCCACTCCCCCGTGGTACTTGCGGGCAAACCCGAGGAAGGTGGTGTAATGACCTGCCTCACTCACCATCAAGTCGCGGTAGAATGTGGCCAAATCCTCGTCGTCGATGCGTTCAGAAAGCATCTTGAAGCGTTCGCATGACCTCGCCTCAATCATCGC